>ERZ791901.247-NODE-247-length-47053-cov-2.761203_pt1 | contig 47053 bp, 46 predicted proteins | sample MGYA00510150_ERZ791901 | MGnify/ENA primary metagenome ERZ791901 (study PRJEB30046, sample SAMN00792058) | human gut metagenome | study: EMG produced TPA metagenomics assembly of the A metagenome-wide association study of gut microbiota in type 2...
GGAGTCAGCATTCTGGTTACCGCATTCTGGGGAAATGACATTTCCTCCCTCCATCTGGATGCCATTCTCTCCAGTACAAATATAAGAGCTGTGGGAATCTTTCTGCTTTCCCTGATTCTTCTTGCAAGATTCAAAATGGATCCCATCCATGTGATGCTTCTTTCCGGAGGGGCGGAAGTTGTCATGCAGCTCATTATGAAGCTTCTGTAAATATTTTTTCTGTTTCGTGACTTTTATCACATAAAAAGAGGGGCGGCTGTGGTATCCTATATACAACAGAAAACGAATTCACATTTACAGGAGGTAATATATATGGCACTTTCACATCTCACATCCGCTGATTTCGACCAGGCAGTAAATGCCGGTGACGACGTAGTAGTCGTTGATTTCTTTGCAACCTGGTGCGGTCCCTGCAAAATGCTGGCTCCCGCAGTAGAACGCATGGCAGAGGTTCATCCGGAGGTACATTTCTACAAGGTAGACATTGATGAAGAAATGGATCTGGCATCCCGTTTCGGAGTCATGAGCGTTCCCACCCTTCTCTACTTCAAGAGAGGAGAGATCGTAAATAAAACCGTAGGCCTCATTTCTCCTGCTGATCTGGAAAATGCCATTGCCAAATCCAAATAAACCATAAACACATAAGAGGATTGAACCCTTCGCTGCGATATCTGTCAAACGAAGCATTCAATCCTCTTTTATTGTCCTGCAGCCGGAAATCAGGGTACCTACACGTATCCTCCAAATTCTTTCAGCCACTTTCTTCTCTTCTCATAATCGGGAAGCACATTCTTTACTTCTGCCCAAAACTTCCGGGAATGGTTCATCTCCTTTCGGTGAGCCAGCTCATGGACCACCACATAATCCAGAACCTCCGGCGGCATCAGCACCAGCTTCCAGTGGAAATTTAAATTCCCCTCACTGCTGCAGCTTCCCCAGCGTGTTTTGGCGCTGCGAAATCCGCCCATAGGTTACTCCCATCAAAGCCGCAAAATACGCAGTCCTCTGCCCAATCCGCTCCCGTGCCTTCCTGCGGTAAGCCGCCTCAAGCTTTGGATCTTCCTCATAGTCATGTGGAAATACCTGAGCCAGATTTCGTCTCTTTGTTTCCGAATCGAACCATTTCTTCAGAATCCATTCCTGCCGGGTTCGTACAAACTCCATCAGCACTCCTTCCGAAATGCCCTCCGGCGCACGGATGATCACCTGACCATCCGTCTTTATCTCCAGTGCCAGACTGCGGCGTCGGGAATAGACCACCTGTGCCTCGATCGTTCCTTTCCGCTCTCCCTGTCTCCAGCCAATCCCTATCTTTCCTATCATATCCGCTTACAGAACATCGGAAAAATGAGGCCTGAGCTTTTTAAACATCTTAAGTCCGCAAAGAAGTACGATCAGGGTGAAGGCCCAGTAATACAGCGTCAGCTTCGGCCGCTCCCAGAACCAGTTGCCTGTAATCATGCTGTCCTTGTATCCGGTGACGATATAGTAAAAGGGATTCAGCTTAAAAATCGGTTCCATCCAGGGCATACGGTCTGTAAACATAGATTCATGATACATAATGGGGCTGAGCCAGATGCCAAACTGCAGGCAGATTCCCACGATCTGAGCCATATCCTTGAAAAATACATTGACAGAAGCTGTAAAATATCCCAGTCCCAGCGCCAGCACAGAGGCTGCAAAGGTATAATAGAGAACCTGGATCCAGGTAACGCGCACCGGCATCCCGGCGATCAGGTACATTCCCGCCATGATCAGCACGAAAAAGGCATGGACCAGCAGACAGGAAATCAGCTTGATGATCGGCAGGATCTCTACTTTGAAAACCACCTTTTTGACCAGATAGCTGTATTCCTGAAGACAGCCCGTTCCTGTGTTTAACGCCTCGCTGAAAAAGAACCAAGGTACAATGCCCGGAACCAGCCATGCCACATAGCTGACTCCAGGAACAGGCGGCGGAGACTTAAAACCGATTCCGAAAATCACCGCATAAATGACTACGGTCACAATGGGCTGAATAAACATCCATACAATACCGAAGTAAGAACCCACGAACCGTTTTCTGAAATCAGCCTTTCCAAGATCCCATATGAGCTTTCGCTTTGTAATAATCTCCTTTAACAGAGAAACTGCATAATTCATAATCCGTATCCTTCACTGTCAGAATTTAAAGGTATCCTTAAGACCGCTCCATTTCTTATCCTTCTCGGAAATGATCAGCTCCATTCCCGGCTCGATAGGCCACTCTACGCCGATCTCAGGGTCGCTCCAGAGAAGGCCGCCCTCATCGCCCGGATGATAAAAGTCTGTGCACTTGTAGGCAAACTCCGCCTCATCGGAGAGAACCAGAAAACCGTGTGCAAAGCCCTCCGGAATGTAAAACTGCTTCTTGTTTTCAGCAGATAAGGTCACGCCGAACCACTTTCCATAGGTTTTGGAATCGGAACGCAGGTCTACGGCAACGTCAAAGACCGTTCCCCTTACCGCACGTACCAGCTTGCCCTGAGGATACTGCTTCTGGAAATGAAGGCCCCTTAAAACGCCTTTTACGGACATGGACTGATTGTCCTGTACAAAGGTCATATTAAGGCCTGCTTCCTTAAAGTCATTCTGGTTATAGGTTTCCATAAAATAGCCTCTCTCATCCTTAAAAACCGTAGGCTCAATTACATAAAGTCCTTCAATTTCACATGTTGTCACTTTGATCTTTCCCATGATTCTTTCTCCTTCTTTCATCCATCCTGAGTCATTCAGCAGCCCGAAAGCCGCTTTTCCACATCTATCAGGAAATTTTACCACGTTATCCACAAGGGTGCAACTGTTTATGCTGCTTCTCTCTAAAGCCGCAGGCACACCACCGCAAAAATCCGCACCGCCACATACAGATCCATCATCATCACCGCATAAAGCAGCCCTCTGTCGTCGCTTCCCGTCCGTACCACCCGGCTGCTGCGGAATGTAAGCAGAACCGCCGGAAGGAAGGGCAGCAGATATCTTCCCTGAACGCCTTCAATCATGGACGCGCTTCTGGGAGTCCAGGCTAACAGCATGGAAAACATCAGCGCCCCTAAAAGCAGCAGCGCCAGAAACCAGATCCACAGCCTGTTTCCTGTGGAAAACATCACTTCTTCTCCCGGCTTTTTTAACGCCAGCACCACTAAAATGGTACACAGAGCCAATATGATCACGGTCGGTGTATTTAAAACAGGATCCTGATTTCCCAGAGAGCCGCCGATCATTCCTTCAAACAGCTGCGTTCCCTTCCACGCCAGCGTGTCATAACACATTTTCAGCACATGAAGAGGACGGTGGAGCAGCTCCGCAAAGGTATATCCCGTCTCTCCGGCCCAGGCAATATAGCTGTCCTCTGCCTGAGTATACATGGAAACGGTTCCCAGATTAACTGCAGCCATGGCTGCCGCAAAGGCTCCCAGCACCCCTGCCGCAGAAGCCGTCCACCGGCCCCAGCCCCCAAACTTTTTCACCGGGATCAGAAGGCACAGCCCCGCGATCACTCCGTATACCATCTTGCAGGGTCCCATGACTGCCAGTAAAAATGCCAGAAGAACCACATCTTTCCATTTTACCCTATCCGCCTTATAGGCTAAATCCATGCAGACTGCCGTAAAATACCCGCAGAAGGCCGTAATCAGCACATCATACGATAAAGAAGACACCAGATGGAGGTTCATGGGCAGCAGATATACGGCAAATACGGCTGTCTTTCCAAAGGGAAGCCGCCTTAAGGTCAAAAAGCCTGTGGCTGCAAAAAAGAGCAGATTAAACAGACGTCCCAGATACAAAAGGATCAGGCTTCCAAGTCCCAGAAGCCTTGCAAGGACAAAACCAAGAGCCTGAGGCCAATAGGCCAGCGGAGTGGTCCGCACAGAAAACTGATAGGAGCTTGCCATCTGACCCGCGCCCTGAGAAGAAGAACTTTGAACGTTCTCCCGATGAACAGCTTCGTTTTCACCGGAACGTTCTTCATGGATCCGCCTGTAGGTTTCTTCTGTCAAGCTCTGTCCTAAAATCACGGGCTTTTCATCCCCGCCCTCAGCACTTCCGTCATCTGCCAGCACATCCGCCACATCTTCAAGCCAGGCGTCCTCCGGCCGGATCTGGATCAGCCCCTTTTCATTGACCGAAGGAAGCCCCATCAGACGATTGGAACACTCATAGGCGCTGATATAGTGGCTTACCTCATCGGGCGCAGAAAGAGGCGGGAGCACTAGGGAATAAATCCCGCCCAGACACAGCACCGAAACCGCAAACAGGGCTTCCAGCGTCATTTTCCTGCGGATAAACAGCTCATACCCCAGAAAAACCGCCGCTGCAAGCACCAAAGCCCCAAGCCCTGCATACCAGCCAAACAGCCAGGTATTTCCTGTTTCTGTCACAGAGGCTTTCAGATCCAGGCTGTGCCACAGCAGGAAAAACAGCAGCGCCAAAGGCCCGGCCGCCCACTTATTCCCCAAAATATTCCCTTTTTTTTCCATATTACTGCACCTGCTCCGAAACAGTCCCGGCCGTCCGCCTTTCATCTCCGTCCTTCATTTCCTCTTCCTCCTCTTTGAACCGCTTTTCAAGAGCCATCTTCTGTATCAACTCCCTCTGGCGGCTTTCCAGCTGGGAAATATGGACCGTCATACTGAAAAGCTTTACGATCAGCAGAAAGATCATAAACAGAAACAGAAAATTCGTTGTGGCATAGATTCCCAAAAGTCTGGCGCAGAAATCTGCCACAGAGGGAAAAACGGCGAAAACCACCAGCATAAGAGCCATGATCACCCAGAAAAGGGCAGCTTCAATCTCCATTTTTGCCTGCCGTATCTTCCTCATCATAAATGTCATGGTAAATACTGATACAAAAATCAATGCAACACGAAGCATAACTGTCATCATCAAAAACCCCGCTTTCCAGGCCTGTCCTCACGCCCTTTTACGCTCTGTCACAGGCCTTTTTCCAGTATTCCCGGTTCATGGTAAGCTTTAAGATCAGCCACTTTGGCAGCAGCCGGTAACATTTTCCTGCCCGGTAACCCAGAAATTTAAAACCACTCTTTACCACCAGTCCCGGCACCAGCCAGGGCTTTCCCCGGCGGATCAGAAAATGGGCTGTGGATTTCACCAGACGGATTCCCTCGCTTTCCGACCGCACGCAGCCAAAGAGCTCCGGATGGTCTGCCTGAGACACCGCCAGATCGAAATTGCGTTTAAACTGCTGCCTGCAGTTATAGTTGTGGGAATGGATCACACGGGCGCCGGCAGCATAAGCCACTGCGTAGTCATCCTGCAAAAGGGCCTTTCCCGCAAAAATCATATCCTCATTAAAAATCGTCCTGCGGATAAAGCCGCCCTGAAACCAGAATTTCTCCCGGTCATAAGCGCAGCACACATTAGAGGCAAAAAAGGTCTTGATTCCCATTTGCTCCAGATCTGCCCTTGTCTTTACACAGCTTTCCTCCGGGTAATTAAAGCTCCTTGTATACCGCTCTGCCAAAGGGCAGTCCTTATCCGGGAGCTGTCTCGCATAAGCCATGATCACAGCCTCTCCCTCAGGTCCTCTCTGTTCAAAGGCCTTCACCAGCGCCTCGATCAGGTGTTCATCTGCAGGGACCGCATCATCTGTCATAAATACCACAATGTCTGCCCGGCTGAAGCGCATTCCTCTGTTTCTGGTCTCTCCGTGGTCAAATTCCTCTTTTGTCAGATGGTGAACCTCCAGGTTTTTAATTCCCTCAAACCCGTGTTCATTCCAAAATGATTTCTCCGTATTCATCACGATGATCTTCCCCACAGGCCAGGTCTGGCGCTGCAGCATTTTCAAAAGTCTTGAAAATTTCTTTCCCGGTTTATAAGTGGGGATCACCACATCCACCTTTTTTCTATCTTCCATAGGCCCTCCTTATTAAACACTCACTTTTTCAGCCCGATTGCCGTACAGATGCCAAAGCCTGCGCAAAGGCCCGCCATAAGAAGCAGATAGCACAGTGCGCCTCCGCCGATCCCAAAGGCTCCTACCAGAGCGCCTGATAAGACCGCTGCTGCCAGAGCGCCTGCGCCGTATACGAAAAATACGGTTTTCTGCCTGCGCATAATCACCAGAGCATAGTACATCAGATTGGCAAAGGCATAAAAACCGCCTCCCAGCACGATTCCTGTAAATGCCCAGAAATGTGCCGTCAGCACGCCCGGATCCCCTCCCATGATCTGCTCCATCACAGAAAGAACCCATTTTCCCAGACATAAGGTTCCTCCCACTGCCAGCACCGTAAGACCGGCAATCACCGCGCTGATCCTTTTAAGGGTATTAAAAAAAGCCCTCCTGTCATCCTTCCCCCAAAATTCTGTCAGGACGGTCAGATAGGGGCGGATCACAAAATTCGCTACCATATAGATAACAGAGGTAGGCATAAAAATCAAGTTAAAATACCCGGAAGCCGCATTGTTCATCCTGGCGTCAATGGCGTACTTGGCAGAGGAAAAGATATAAAAATCAAGAAATACAGACACAAAGAGAAAGCCTGTGCTTAAAAACAGTTTTCTGCACTGTCCCTTTTTTGCCTCCCATTTCACAGCGGAAAGAGCATGGATCACATCCAGATTAAAAAGGATGACTCCTCCGATCTGGGCCGCTACTGCTGCCAGACAAGCCAAAAGCAGGTTTTCAAAGGCAGCCAGTATGACCGTAAAGACAGATACGGAAAGAATGGTTCGGAAAAAATTGGATTTTCCCGTCAGATACAGGCTTCCCTGGCGCTGAAACTCCGATTCATACACGTCCGCGTATCCGTCAATCACCTTATAGACCACCAAAAGGAGTAGAATGGTGCATTTTTCTCCATTATAATCACCGACTCCCCGAAGATACGCCCCGTGACGGATCATCATAAACACAGCTCCGGCAGCCAGAGCGATCAGGCAGGTTATATTTCTGTGCTCCCTGTAATCTCCAAAGGTATATTCGCCAGCTCCGTCTGTAATGTGGAAGGGGCGGATGCCAAAATAAGCCACTAAAAACAGCTGCTGGCCCAGAGTCGAAAAGCCGAAGGAAAAAATTCCTCCCTGTTCTTCTCCTGCCAGCCGGATTACAAGAAAGGATAAAACCATGCTTGCAAATGCATAGACAAAGCTTCCTGCAATATTCCATACCACATTTGCCCGGTTTATATGATCCCCCTTATATAACAGAGTCTGCGTCATCCGTTTCATTCTCATTTATCCTTTCGTTTTTGCATCCTGCTGCCGTTTCCTGAAATTCTGGATCACCAGAATGGATAAGAGCATACGAACCATATATTTTACAGCCGTAACCGGCTTAAGATAGCTTTCCCCGGCAGTCCGGTCATCAATCGTCACCTGAACCTCAGCCACTCTGGCCCCCTGGTGGATCAGGAAGGAGATGGTATCCGGCTCAGGCCCGTAGTTGAGATTGAGGGCAAATTCCCCGATCATTTTCCGGTTAAACAAACGCATGCCGGAGGTCGGATCCTTTATGTGTGCCCCCGTAGTCAGCCGGATTGCCGCGCCGATGATACGGCTGCCCAGCATGCGAAAAGACCAGTCTTTTTTCTCTGTCACAAACCGGGAACCGATCACAATATCGTAGCCCTCGTCCATCTTCTCCCTCATGGTTTTAATAAATTCCGGACGGTGCTGCCCGTCTCCGTCAAACTGGATCGCATAGCGGTAGCCCTTTTCCCAGGCGTATTTCATCCCGGCCTGAAAACAGCCGGCCAGTCCCAGATTGACCGGAAGATCCAAAAGACGGTAGCCCCGTTTTCTGCAGATCTCTGCAGTCCGGTCCTTAGAGCCGTCATTGACTACGATATAGTCAAGCTCCGGAAAACTTTCTGTAAGCTGATCTACCACCCGCTCTATATTCTTTTCCTCATTATATGCCGGTATTACAAGCAGCACCTTATCCATCTGTGTCATCCTCTTTTTCTCAAATCCCTATCTTCCGGCCTTAATCCTTAGAAGGCCGGTCAAAACACTTACCTCTGCCAGTACAAGTCCCAGAAACATCCCGGCGGCTGTCAGGGAAGCCGGGCCTTTATGAAGATAATGTTTATAATAATACAGCTTGCTCTCATGGAGCAGCCTTTGACGGTCAGCCGCCTTTTTATAGCATTTATCAATGGTTACTGAATGGGCATGGACATATCTGGCATCCACTGCCAGAAGTGCCTTTAAACCCAGGTTTTTCAGCTTCTGCCCTAAAATCTTTTCCTCATAGTAAAGGAACACATTTCTGTCAAACAGCTCCTCTAAATCACCCGGTGTAAAGCAGCCTGTCTTTATCATAAAAAAAGACCCGGGCAGTGCGCCCACGATCCGCGTATTGCCGTCCCCGCCTTCAGGCAGTTCCAAAAGAGGCGTTTTTAATACAGGCGCAAACATCCGTCTGGCTAACGGGGCCGTATCCAGAAGATCCTTCCACATAGGCTGCAGGTCCCAGTAGGAAAACAATTCCCGGCCCTCAGGATCTGTCACCATGGCTGATGCTATGGCTCCATCCTCTCTGGCCTCAAGAACCTCTTTCAGCCGTTTTACACAGTCATCGGAAAAATGAACGTCCGGATTGGCAATTATAATATAATCCGGTTCCAGATACTCCATGGCATAATCAATCCCTGCCTGGTTTCCGCTGCTATAGCCGCCGTTTTCATCCGTCCGTATCAGCCACAGGCTGGGAAGAATATCCTCTTTATCTTCCTTTTCCTCTTTTTTCCATCCAAGCTCCAGCTTCTTAAACTTCTCCCATGAATCATCGGTGGAGCAGTTATCCACCAGAAGGATATCGTCAATCAGACGGCTCTCCTTTAACTCCTCTGCCAGTCCTGCTGCAGTTTCTGCATCATTATAGTTTAAAATAATACAGCAGATCTTATCCCTGTCCGTGTCACTATCCATTGTAAACTTACTTTCTTTCCTTTCCTGTCTTTCTTGCATCGATCACCCGCATTCCCCGCCGTCTGCTTATGGCAAGACGAAGGGCGGGGCACAGCCGCGTCATCTGGTTAAAGCACCACCACAGCTGCATATAGAGGAATTTTCCCTCTGTGAGAGGCATATCCTTCCAGGGCGTCCTGATAAGATACTTTTTATAATATTTTTTATAATGATTATGGTTTCCCCTGATCCAGGGCCTCTCATCCCCCAGATAATGGATCACCACCGGAGCACGCTTCGCCTCATAAAACGCCTGCTCTCCCACCTCTTCATAAGCGGCGCAGAGCTTTTTAAGAGTCTGATAGCGAAAATAGCGGTAATTGGTGAAAAAATTGTATTTGGGCGGCAGGGAACAGATTCTCCCCCTTAACGCGCCGTTTATGGTATCCTGATCGCAGGCAAAGAGGCTCCCTGCATGGGCGCCGTAAAAATCAAGGAGCTTTTTTAAAACATCCTCAGCTCTCCATCTGGCCAGATCCATCAGGATCACCCCGGAATTAAAGTATGCATCCTCCGGCTTCATCCCTATGGTCTCTTTCATTTCCTGATATACCGTCGGCTCCATCACCATTCCTGTCAGGCATTCCCCCAGCTCTGTCTCATAGAGAGGCTCAATCGAACCGCACACAATGGTATCACAGTCCAGATACAACGCCCGCTCAACGCTTTCAGGCAGAACCTTGGGTGCAAACAGACGGCCCATGGCGCTGATATCAAAGCCTCTTGTATCTATTTTATAAGGAAAACGCTCCTTTAAATTTCCCAGCTCCACTACGCTCAGGCTCCGCCCAAAGGAAGCTGCCAGGCTTTTAAGGCGGTTCTGATACTCTGTGCACATCCCTACAGACAAAACATAAATGTCGATGTGCTCTGCCCTGCGGTTATGGTCTAACAGAGAGCAGAGAGAAGCCGCCAGATGGCCTGCGTATCCGTCATTGGAAGCATATATGATATTGATGCGTGAGTCTGTTTCTGCCATACGATCACCTGTTTCTTACATTCTCCGGTCATTTTATTTACGATTTTACAATAAGAGCTTAAAAAAGTAAATCATCTATGGCATTTTTCCTTTAAATATGTTAAATTAGGTTACAGTACATCATCCATTCAGGAGGTTTTTTATCATGCGAAGATCCCTTCGATATATGGCTTTGGGAGTTCTTACCGCTTCCTTGCTGTCAGGAAATGCCCTTACAGCTCTGGCGGATCAGGACGTCAACCATGGCCCCGGCGTTTCACAGGCTCCCGAGGTTTCACAGGAGGCTCCCGGCGTTTCCGGCGACACCACCCAGAACGGCCCCGGCATCATCGTAGAGCCGGGAAGCGGAACCGGCGGGCAGGAATCATCCCAGTCTGAAACTGCCTCTCCGGAAACGGAAACCCCAGCTCCAGAAGCAGGAACAGAGGGACAGGCCTCAGGCGAAACAGCCGGACAGGCTCAGGAAGTCCCCCCGGAGGAAAGCACCCAGGTTCCTTCCAATCAGGCCTTTTTACAGGTGCAGCTTCTCCGTCCGGATATGACCTGGACCGATCCCATCCGTGACGATACCACCATTTATCCCGGTGAAGGCGGCTTTATTAGTATGTCCATTTACGCCAATAATCTTCCCGGCGACGTACTTTACCGCACCTACAGTGCTCCCCGCGGCTGGAGCAACTGGGCGATGAACGGAGGCCACACATCCTGGGCTGCCGACTGCCCCATTGAGGCAGTGCAGATCCGGTTAAACGGCGTATTCGGAAACAACTTTGACGTCTACTACTGTGCAACCCTTTCTGACGGAACGGCCTGCGACTGGTCAAAAAATGGCGGAACCAACGGTGCCATGGCCTGCGGACGCTACATTACCGGGCTGCGTTTTTCCCTCTGGGGCAAAGGCACGCAGGGAGCTGTCTATAAAATGGACGCCCCTCTTGTATCCGCTGCACCTGACGGCATCCAGTTTGTAAACGGCACCCCCGTATTCAGCAACGGTACCGGAGATCTGTTCACCGGCTGGGTATGGAATGACAGAGACCGCTACTATGTAGTAGACAATGCCATCGTTACCGGCTGGCAGTACATTGACGGATACAAGTATTACTTTGAGGCAGACGGCAAACTGGTACAGGACCTGGAGCCTTATCTGAACGCTCAGGGGCCATTTATGCTTAAGATCAACAAGCAGATGAACTGTACCACCGTTTACATACAGGACGGCGCAAACGGCTTTATCATCCCCTACAAGACGTTCCTTTGTTCAACGGGCGACGACACGCCTTTAGGCGATCACAAAACGCCGGAGAAATACCGCTGGAGACTGATGAACACAGACGAATACTGCCAGTACTGCACCCGTCTGGATCAGGGAATTCCGATCCTGCTCCACTCTGTTATCTATGAAAGACCGGATCCTTACACATTAAAGCCTGTAACCTATAACTACCTGGGCGCTACCCCCTCTCACGGCTGTATCCGATACACCACAGAGGACGCCAAGTGGATTTATGACCACTGCGCTCTGGGGACAACTGTAAATGTATATAATTCAGATGTACCGGGGCCTTTTGACCGTCCGGCCATCCGCAAGATGATCCCTGAAACACAGACCTATGATCCTACAGATGTATCTGTCCCGGAAAATGGGCTGAGATAACATAAAAATACCGGAGGCTGTCCGCACGAATGCCAGACAGATCTCCGGTATTTTTATGTCTGTTTTCCGTAAAACAGGGCAGCTTCACTCTCCGGCTCCCCTCCAGCCATTTTTCTGGTACTCCCTATAAGAAACATCCGGGTCCAGAAACAGGCTCCCATGCATGGTGGGCGCTTTGGCCGGCTTCATGTAGTCTCCGTACTCCTGTCTTAAACGTCCGTCATAGCCTGCCGGGACAGGAATCCGGCGGTTTTCAAAGGGAAGATACACCATTTCATCAAACCACTGGCGCTTCCAGGTATTTTTTTGCAGATGGCGGATAAATACCGTATCGCAGACCCTTGTGGTATCCATACCGTTAAACCGCCTGCAGACTGCTTCATAAACGGAAACGGCCCGTTCCATGGGAATTGAAAGGACGGCTCCAATCCTGTTTAAGATCCTCCCAAAAACCGTGGCATTTTCATAATAGTCAAACCGATACCAGGTATAAAGCACCGTCCACAGCGTCTGAATGGAAAACGCCCAGATCCCGGAAAGGACACGGCCCTCAGGCATATCATCCAGTGGAAAAATATCAATGAAAATCCCACAGTTATATCCTGCCATCCTGTCCTCTTTGCTGCATCCTGTGGTACGGCTGTTCCGCAGCTGGGCGTGAGCCCGCAGGTAATTTTTCTCCCTGTAAGGCGTCTGGAGCACCAGATACTCCTTTAATTCTCCCGGAGCCACCTTAAGAAATGTTTCATAATCCTCCCGGAGCATCACCAGATCGATATCATCATCCCAGGGAATATATCCCTGATGACGCACCGCGCCGATAAGCGTACCGCTGTCTGCAAAATATTTCAAACCGTATTTTTTACAGATCCGCTCCACTTCATCCAGCATTTCCAGCTGGACAGCCCAGAGCTTCTTTGTCTTTTCATCCACTCTCCAGCCGCAGCGGATTTCTTCTTTATAAAATTCTGCTGTTTCCATTTTAAAAATACTCCTGTTTTTTTAGGATACGCTCCGCCTGCCCCCATACAAAAGGATCTCTAAGCACCAGAAGAACCACGCCGTACACCGCAGCCCCGGCCCCAATCTGCAAAAAGGTCACCGCAGGCCCATAGCCCCAAAGCGCTGCAAGGGCGTTTCCTGACACCGCTACGCTTATAAACATGCAAACGCCCGCAATCAGGCGTCTCCAGCTGTATTTCCATACGAGCGTTAGTTTTACAAAATTTCTTCCCAGACGGAGATATAAAAAAGTGATAAAGCACTCCGCTGCCACCGAAGCTGCAGCTGCCCCATAAGACTGAAATTTAGGAATAAGAATCAGATTCAGGATAAAATTCACCGCAGCGCCTCCTACGATCACCCGGCCGCTCTGGGCCCTTAACCCTGCCGGTGTCAGAATCTGGCTTCCCAGGCAGTCGCTTAATCCTACCACAAAAACCAGAGGCGCGCAGACATACATCAGCGTGATCACCGGAAGGTAATCCGCTCCTAAAAACCAGGGTACAAAGCCTGCGGCAATCCCCGAAAGGCCCAGTGTAATCGGAATGGCTAAAAGAAGCACAAAATCTAAAGAACCGCAAAGCCTTTCTCTTACCTCATCCATTTTCCCTGCGCCAAACAGATAGGACATCCTTGCAGACATGACCGCATTAAACGACATAATCAGGATTTTTGACATATTCACAAACCCTGTGGCGTATTCATAGTAACCATTCTGGGACTTATCCCCGCCTGTGAACCATCCAAGCATGGTTTTATCCAGGATCGTATAGACAGAAGTAGCTATGGTGGGGATAAAATATACCAGCGTTTCCTTCAGATGGCGCAAAGGCTTAAGCTGCCTGATATCCGGTTTTCCCACAAAGGGTTTTAAATAACCCCACATGGAAATATTTCCCAGAAGTCCGGTAGCAGCCGTCAGGGCCACATATAAAAGAAGATCGTTTCTGGTACGGATAAAAAGGAACAAAAGGACAATACCCACACATTTTACAGCCATATTCCGAAGGACGATCAGGCCATATTCTTCCAGGCCGCCAAAAAACCATGAAATATCAAAGGCCACTGCAATTAACGTCATGGACAGCGCCCCGTAATAGGGCGCATACTCTTTGGAACATCCGATCACGCCCAGCCAGCACACCAGACAGACTGCCGTTGTTCCCGCACAGAGAAATTCAATCTCCCAGAACAGCCGGTTCAAAGCTTCCGGATCCTCCCGGTGCATGGCAATCTCCCTCTGTCCGTAGGAGGCGGTTCCAAGAGCAGCCGCAATAGCAAAATACTGCACGACGGAATTAGTATAGCTCTGGATTCCCGTCCCGTCCGGCCCTAAAACCCTTGAAAGATAAGGAGTGGTAAGAAAGGGGGTCAAAAGGGTCATGACCTGATAAATCAGATTATAGGTATAATTTTTACGGATACTGGGCATCCTGTCAGTCCTGCGGGACTTCTTTCTGTTCATATGGGTTCTGCTCCGATCTCTGCTTTTATTTGCCTTCTGAAATTGTAGCATATTCGCAGGCAGGGTGCAATCCGATTTGGAGCTCTTGCGCGTTTGCAATGTGCAGTACCCTCTGCGAAAGTCCCCGCCTGCGATCCCGTTTGACATCCCCCCTTAAATGACTTATAATCAGAACCATAGTTGGATTGGCAGATCATAGAAGGAGGCGCCCTTGAAATTCGGAGTTATCATTGTAACCTATAACCGCCTTGCGCTTTTAAAAGAATGCGTAGGCTGCGTTCTGTCCCAGACCGAACCATTTTCCAATATATGCATCGTGGACAACCACAGCAGTGACGGTACGGCAGACTGGCTTGAAAACCTGCCGGCCTCATTTCAGGCTGAAACCGGCTCCTGTCGTGCACCTTTTTTTGATATCTGCCGTCTTGAGGAAAACCTGGGAGGCGCAGGAGGCTTTGCATACGGGATGAGACGGCTGGCCGATACGGACTGCGACTGGATCTTAATCATTGACGACGATGCCATGATCGCACCGGACTATATGGCCGAGCTTAAAACGTCCATCCTGAAACATGAATATCTGGCCTATTCCGGAACCGTCACCACAAACGGAGCCATTGATCCCAGCCACAGGCGCTTTTTAAAGTGCCCCACCTTCATGTTCTATCAGCCGGTTCCTGAAGCGTCCTATGGATCCCCTTCTTTTGAATACGATATCAGCACCTTCTGCGGCCTTCTTGTAAAGACCTCTCTGGTGCGGGAAATCGGCCTTCCAAAGACAGAGTATTTTATCTGGTTTGACGATACGGAATACTGTATGCGCTTTCACAGCCGGTCGCGGATCCTGAATGTAAATACTGCGGTTTTAAACCACCGTACCGCTCCGCCTGCGGATGCTCCCGCAGTCAGCTGGAAAAATTACTATGGCTTGCGCAACGCCATTGACATCGGAAGAACCTATTCCAGACATCCGTTCCTTTATATGGCCTATATCATTTTAAACCATCTGGCTCATATCATACTGGATTCCCTTTTAGCCCTTCTGGGAAATCAGCCCGCCATGCGCCGGTACCGGGCCGGCATCTACAAGGCGGTGTTAAAAGGTCTGCGCCAAAAGCCCAATGATATCTGTAACGACTATCTGCCCGGAAGCGGCCCCTCCTGAAACGTCTTTTTCTATCTGAGGGCAAACGAATACAAATAAGGAGAACATTGATATGCAGGCAATTATTCTTGCTGCAGGTATGGGAAAACGCCTGAAGCAGCTGACACAAAATAATACAAAATGCATGGTAAAGGTAAATGGGACTCCCATGATCAACCGCACCTTAAGCCAGCTGGAGCGCTGCTCCCTTTCCCGAATTGTAATTGTGGTGGGATATGAAGGACACAAACTCATGGAGCATATCCGCACTCTGGATATCAAAACCCCTGTGGTCTTTATCGATAACCCCATTTATAATAAGACAAACAATATCTACTCCCTGTTTCTGGCAAAGGACTATCTTCTGGAAGAAGATACCCTTCTTCTGGAATCGGATGTAATCTTTGAGGATTCTGTCCTGGACTGCCTGGTAAATGATCCCAGGGACAGCCTGGCTCTGGTGGCAAAATACGAAGCCTGGATGGACGGCACCTGCGTACGCCTGTCTGAGCAGGATGACATCATCGATATGATCTCCAAAAAGCAGTTCCGTTTCTCAGAGATTGATGATTATTACAAAACGGTAAATCTCTATAAATTCAGCCGCGAATTTTCCCGCACCCACTACGTTCCATTCCTGGAAGCCTACACAAAGGCTCTGGGAAATAACGAGTATTACGAGCAGGTATTGAAGGTGCTGGTGGCCCTGGATGATCCCGGCATCAAGGCCAAACGCCTGAGCCCGGATCAGAAATGGTATGAAATTGACGATATCCAGGATCTGGATATCGCAGAATCCATGTTTGCCCCTGAAAAAGAGCGCACCGCCTTAATCAGCCGCCGCTTCGGAGGCTACTGGCGCTATCCCGGCATGCTGGACTTCTGTTATCTGGTAAACAGCTACTATCCGCCCAAAAAGATGCTGGATGAAATCCGCTCCAATTTTGATGTGCTCATCCGCCAGTATCCGTCCGGAATGTATGTAAATTCCCTTCTGGCTGCCAGAAACTTCTCTCTCCGCCAGGATCAGATCCTGGTGGGAAATGGGGCCGCCGAACTGATCAAAGCTCTCTTAAGCCACACAGAGGGCAATCTGGGCGTAATCCGTCCCACCTTTGAAGAATACGCCAATCGGTATGACGCCGATAAGGTTATTGCGTATTACCCGGATAATGATAATTTTTCCTATACGGCTGACGATCTGATGAACTTTTTTGAAGATAAGGATATCCGCTGTCTGACAGTAGTAAATCCCGACAATCCTTCCGGAAATTACATTCCCAGAGAGGATATGCTGCGGCTGATCCGGTGGACGGGCGCACGAAACATTCATATGATCGCAGACGAATCCTTTGTGGATTTTGCAGATGAGGAAAATGCCACTCTTTTGCAGGAAGATCTTTTGGATGAATACCCGCATCTTACGGTTATAAAGAGCATTTCCAAATCCTACGGCATTCCCGGACTGCGCCTGGGAATCGCTGCCAGCGGCGATAAAGAACGGATTGCCGTGCTGAAAAAAGAGGTGGCGATCTGGAATATCAACTCCTTAGGGGAGTTCTATATGCAGATCGAAGAAAAATACAGAAATGATTATGCCGCTGCCCTGGTAAAGGTAAAGGCAGAACGGGAACGCTTCGCAAAAGCCCTGGGCGAAATCCCGGGAATCCGTGTAATCCCCTCTCAGGCCGATTATCTGATGATCGAGCTTACAGGCGGCCACAGCGCCGGCCATGTTACGGAACGGCTGTTAAATCAGTACCGCTGTCTGGTAAAAGATCTGTCCTCCAAGCTTTCCGCTGATAACCGTCAGTTTCTGCGGCTGGCAGTGCGAAATCAGGAGGAGGATGACGGGCTTGTGAATGCGTTGAGAGAAGTTTTAATCTAAAAATCCCCTGTAAAATGGAAAAACAAATGCCGCGGCTCCATAGATGATGACTCATTTATGGAACCGCGGCTTCCTCATTTTTTACTGCCTATTTTTTTCCGCTGCACCGTGGAACGTTTTCACCTTCTCACACAATTTAGAATAAATCCGCTCCGCAAACCATGGTTCGCTGCACCGGCTTTCTATCTCATCTGCGGGAATCCAGCCCACCAGGCTGTTTTCATCCGGTTTTACAGTCAGAGGTGCCTCTGTATCACCTTCCAGAAGGAAGGTCACATTCAGATGTAAATGTGAGGATACATATGCCCCTCTTTTTTCGTGGCCGTCCACGGTGAGGATTTCTATTGAAAACAGGCCGTCTGAGAGAAATTTAACCTCTGTAAGTCCGCTTTCCTCCTGTATCTCCTTTTTGATAACCCGTCTTACATCCTCATCCCCGTCCGCATGGCCTCCCAGCCAGGCCCAGGAGCGGTAGATATTGTGGTATGCCATCAAAACCTTCGTCCGATCCGGGCTTACCACCCAGCCGGAAACAGTGATGTGAGCGTTTTTATTATGTCTTGTCAGTATATCACGTCCGGAATCAATCTGCTCCAATATCAGCTCCCGATCGCATGCTTCCTGCTCATTATAAGGAACGTATGCCTCTACCAGCTTCCTTAACGCATCCATTCTTCCTTCCCCCTCTTTTAAAAGAGCTCTTTTGCTTTCTTCATGGCAGATTCGATTACCTTATCCATATCGTAATACTTATACTCGCCCAGGCGGCCTCCGAAGATTACGTTTTCCTCTTTTTCTGCCAGCCTGGCGTATTTCTGGTATAATGCCTGGTTTTTCTCATCATTGACCGGATAATACGGCTCCATTCCCTCCTGCCAGGAAACGGGGTATTCTCTGGTGATCACTGTCTTTGGCTGAGTGCCGAATTCAAAATGCTTGTGCTCAATGATCCTGGTATAGGGCGTTTCCCGGTCTGTGTAATTCACCACAGCAACTCCCTGATAATTTTCTTCATCCAACACCTCTGTTTCAAAACGCAGGCTCCTGTATTCCAACCGTCCGAAGCAGTAATCGTAAAAGCTGTCAATGGTTCCCGTATAAACCACTGTACCGCCCAGGCTGTTATAATATTCCCTGTTTTTCAGATAATCCACTCCTGTTTTGATCTCGCATCCCTCAAACAGCTTGTTGATCATCACATTGTAGCCGCCAATGGGGATTCCCTGATAGGGATCGTTGAAGTAATTATTATCGTAGGTATAACGCACCGGCAGACGGCGGATGATAAAGGCCGGAAGCTCCTTACAGTCTCTTCCCCACTGCTTCTCCGTATATCCTTTTACCAGCTTTTCGTAAATCTCCCGGCCTACCAGGCGGATGGCCTGCTCTTCTAAGTTCTTCGGCTCTCCCTGAATCTCTTTTTTCTGCTCCTCAATGATCGCCTTCGCCTCTGCGGGAGTGGAAACGTTCCACATTTTGCTGAAGGTATTCATATTAAAAGGCATATTATACATCTCGCCATGATAATTTGCCACCGGGCTGTTTGTATACCGGTTAAACTCCGCAAGAGAATTGACAAACTCCCACACCTTTTTATTGCTCGTATGGAAAATGTGCGCTCCATACCGGTGTACATGGATATCCTCTACATCCTCACAGTAAATATTTCCGCCTGTATGATCCCGTTTTTCCAGGACCAGACAGGTTTTTCCCTGCTTTTTTGCATACCAGGCAAATACGCCTGCATAAAGTCCGCTTCCCACCAGGATATAATCGTATTTTTTCATATTCTCTTCCTCTCCTTTTACTGACCGTATCTATGTGCGGATACGGATCTATATACAACTATCAACGATGCCATATGTTTTTCTTTCATTCCTGTACCGGGATGATATCCGTTATCCATCCTTCTGTCACGTTCTTATTCCAAAGGGATTCCCAGAAAATACCATCTGATCAGGAAAAGAATCAAAAGATGAAGAGGATAAAACCAGTAAAACAGGAATTTCATCTGCTGCTTTCCGCGCTTCCCATTATAAAACCATATCGGTATGGCTGCAAGCGCCCCTGCTCCCAGAGTGGGGAACAGCGTTTCGAGAAAGCCGATCACCCCCGCCGCAGCCGTCTGTTTCCTCCGGCTGTTTCTGAAACGGTACAAAAATACAATCATCAATATGCCAATGGCATTATAATCGGCTCCCACAAGGATTGATGCCCCGCATCCGATCAAAGTATACAGGCATACCAGATTCATTTCCCCTGCTCCATACGCCCGCTTCTCCGCCCATTCAATCCGACAAAGGATTAAAAAGCCGATAAAAAGCTCAAAAAACACATTCTGATATGCAGGATGAAACACCCGGTTTGCCACTGCCAGATTAAACGGGATTTCTGAAATAAGACCGAACAGAAGAAGATTTCTTCCATATCGCTTCCTGTCAGCCGTATGTATAAAGCCCTCTGTCAGGAGAAAACAGTAGATTGGAAAAGCCGGGCGGCCAAGGATTCTAAGAAAAAGGGACAACGGATATAAAAAAACTCCCCAGGGCTGTTCAAGGAGAACTTCCATACGTCCTGCTCCCCCCTGATAAAACAGCCCATATTCCAGAACCACAGCCCCTATATGATCGATCAGCATACACCACATGGCAATCTATTTAAGAGCCGCCCCGTCCATCCCTTTCTCTGGCCATACGCGTCCTGTTTGGGTAAAATGCGTCCTTTCGTTTTCCATAAATCCCCCTCTCCTATCGGTATCGTCCCAGGGCAAAGGGCATCAGCCGTCTGGCAACAGCCGCAGCCATGATGCACAGGATAAAGTCCTCTGCCACCGTGATCAGAAAGCAGTTGATCACCACCAGCTTCCAGCTCACCGGCATATGGATCACAAAATTACTGATCCCGTAAAAATACACCATTCCGCACAGATAGTACGCCATCATTCCCCAGAAGGCGGAAAAAAGCCGCCAGGCCATCCCGCCGCCCGGACGTTTCCAGTAGAGCGTTCCTGTAATCCAGGCCGCAGCCACAAAACCGATCAAAAAGCCAAATGTGGGGCGAAGCAGATAAGCCGGCCCTCCGCCTGCTGCAAATACGGGGATCCCCGCCAGTCCCACTGCCAGGTAAACGCACACGCAGGCCGCCCCCCGTCTGGCTCCCAGCACATAGCCTGCCAGAAGCACAAAAAAGAACTGCAGCGTAAAGTGCATGGGGAACGGCTGGACCGGAATATCAATCCGCATATAGGCTCCTGCCGCAATCAATGCCGCAAACAGGCCTGTAAAGGCCATTTCCTGACTTTTTATCCTCTGACGTCCTCCTAAATGTATTTCTTTCATCCTATTTCCTCCGGGCCAGGGTCAAAAAAGACCCTTTTATAAAGTCTGATTTTAAAGCACCTTCCTATTTTATCAGGAATCGCCGGACATGGAAAGAGTTTTCCGAACAAAAACAGATTTTACCGTTCCCATAAAAACAAAACCTGCCTGCAAGCAAAAAATTCCGCGGTTCCCTTTTAGAGGAAAACCGCGGAATCCGCTGCATTTTTTTACTTACTGGCAGTTCTCATCAATAAATGCCTTGATCTCATCCTCGCCAAACGGCAGAGTCCCCTCATCCAGATACTCGCCGATCACACCATAAACGGCATTTCCCACTTCTTTTACAATAGAAGTGGCAAACTGAGCGCTGATGACAGGATCATCCTTGTACAGCACGGACTGGCTGATAGCAAAATCCACACCCTATGTATTTCCGTTTTCACACTGATCAATCACATTTTCACGGATAATAGTAAATACAATATCCGGAAACTCATTGGAAACTTCTACAAAATTGTCCTTAAAGTCAGAGGCAGTACTGATCAGATCTGTTCCCGCCATAACTGCGACGGCGGCTTCTCATTTTACGTATCCTCCTTTTCCTGTTCTGCTTCTTTTTTGCACATTTCATAGAGCTTTAAGCGGTATGAATCATCGTATTCTTCCCAAAGCGGCTCAACCTTACTTGCTTCCTCAAGGAAGTAAAACACATCTCTTCCCCTTGCCCTTCCCTGAATTGTATGCATATCAATCGCATAATCCGGGATCTCAGGAACATAACCGGCGTCAAATTCCTTCATAATGATATTTTTAATGTGATCGGTAGAACGTTCTTTTTTGCATTTGCACAGATAACGGATCGCATGCATGAAGAAAATAGGGCGATCCCCGTCCTTATACGCATACTCCTTGTGAAGATCATACATCGTTTTTACAAAGGCAGGCGCCTGTTCATTGCCAAACCCAATATCCTCTACAGAAATCACAAGCAGCCGGTTCCACATCTTTTCCTCGTGGAATGTCGATGTCATATAAAGTTCATAAGCCATACGGAGAGCCGTATCCTCCTGTGCCCGGCGAATGGATTTTTGCAGTGCGGAAATGACCAAATCCGCATCAAGCCCGTTGACCGTCTTTGTGTTAGACCATGGATCATAATACTCCTGTGCCATATCTTTTATCCTCCTTTTGATAAAATAATTTTATGATGCAGCCTGGCTCAGGCTCACAAGCTTTTCTTCTGTCCACCATTTTCGCAATATTACAAATGGTCATACTTCTGCATCATTTTTATCTTTCTTTTTCATTCTACCCTTACTATTTTTCACAAAATGTCATATTTTAAAAATTCAGCAACGTTTTCATACAATTTGATTGTTAAGTTTATCACATATTTCCCATAAAGTAAATAGTATAATTTAGATATTGTCACAAAACAAATCCCATTTTTAAAAATATCTTACCTCATTTTGTACAACCGTCCTCCCACACTGCACGATCCGTATCCTCCCCATTACAATACAGCGTTTTTTCATTTTCAGGATTGCCCGCATCCTTCTTTAAACTGCGTATCCTGTCTGTATAAAGCAGAAACAGCAGCGGCCTCCTTTAAGAGGAAGCCAGCCGCTGCCTGTAATAAATCCTGCAAATTTTCTGTTTTTTAATAAAACAGCCGGTTTACCGCGCTGAAAATACCCCGGATCGACGCACGGGTGATATTGGAGCTGACGCCCACGCCGTAGGTCGCCTTTCCTGTTGTCCGGTCTACCAGATGGATATAAGATGCCGCCTTGGCACCGGAACCGGAAGCCATGGCGTGTTCCGTATAGTCCAGTACTTTAATATGGATATCAAGGGCCTCTTCCAGTCCTCTCTGAACCGCATCGATCGGCCCGTTTCCGATTCCGTCGAAATGCTTTTCCACACCATGGTCTGTATAAACAACCTTTGCAAGCGTAGCAAACTCGCCGTCTGCCGTCTCCGTATCCGTAATCCGGCATCTGCGGAAATGAACCGGCTCCTTGCGCTCCAGGTATTCCTTCTTAAATTCGTCCATGATCTGTTCGGGGGCTACCTCCCCCTGCTTCTCCGAGATCTTCTGGATTACATCTGCAAACTCCTTGTGCATCCCCTTTGGCAGCTTAAAGCCATAGAAAGTGTCCATTACAAAGGCTACGCCGCCTTTTCCGGACTGACTGTTGATGCGGACAATGGGTTCGTATTCCCGCCCGATATCGGAGGGGTCAATCGGAAGGTAGGGAACCTCCCAATACTTACTTTTTTTCTCTCTGAGAGCCTGCACCCCCTTATTGATGGCATCCTGATGAGAGCCTGAAAAGGCGGTAAAGACAAGCTTTCCTGCATAGGGATGCCTGGGCGGAATATCCATCTTGGTGCACCGCTCGCAAACCTCGGCAATTTCACGGATATTTTCAATGTGCAGCTCCGGGTTGATCCCCTGGGAGAACATATTGTAAGCAACGGTCAGGATATCCACATTTCCGGTACGCTCGCCATTTCCAAAAAGCGTCCCCTCTACCCGGTCCGCTCCCGCCAGCATGGCAAGTTCTGTGGAAGCCACGCCTTCTCCGCGGTCATTATGGGGATGTACGCTTAAAATAATGCTTTCTCTGTTTTTGAAATGGGTATCCATCCATTCAATCTGATCCGCATATACATTGGGAGTTGTCCTCTCCACCGTAGAGGGCAGATTGATGATAATGGGATTCTCTTTTGTAGCGCCCCAGGTTTCCTGAACGGCTGTACAGATATCAAGTGCAAATTCCAGCTCTGTGCCTGTAAAGCTCTCAGGAGTGTATTCCAGACGCACCTTTGTGCTGCAATCTGCCGCATAGCGCTGCACCAGCTTTGCACCTACAATGGCAATATCCTTGATCTCCTCCCTATCTTTATGGAACACCACCTCTCTTTGCAGAGTGGACGTGGAATTATAAATGTGCACAATGGCTTTTTTTACGCCCTCCAGTGCCTCAAAGGTCCGGCGGATCAGGTGTTCTCTGCACTGTACCAGGACCTGAACTTCCACATCATCGGGAATCAGCCTGCGTTCCACCAGAGTGCGCAGAAAATCGTATTCAATCTGAGACGCCGCAGGAAAACCCACCTCAATCTCCTTAAAGCCCAGCTTCACCAGAAGGTTGAACATCTCCACCTTTTCCTCTACTACCATGGGCTCTACCAGAGCCTGGTTCCCGTCCCGCAGATCCACGCTGCACCATACCGGCGCTTTCATAATTTCCTTATCAGGCCAGGTGCGCTCCGGAAAATCTACCACCGGCACTCTTTTATATCTCTTATAATTTAACATCTCCCATGTCCTCCCTTCCGGCATTTTCCTCAAGGCTTTTGAATGTTACTTTATTATAGCATAGTGAGATATAACTTACAAGCAAGGAAAAGCTTTTTACTATTCATAATAGTTATGGATAATATTCCTGTTTTTTATTGTATCGCCTGATTCCAGGACTCCCATAAAACAAAATTGAAAGAAAACAGGATCAAATTGAATGTACAGTTTTTCAATCGTTCCATTATAATAATGTCAATACGATATGAGGAGGAAATGATATGAAAAAAGTGCTGATGCTGATCATGAGCTGCGTAGCCGCAATTTCTTTTATTGGATGCAGTGCCGCAAACCCACAGTCAGATCCAAACAGCGACGTTGGAAAAAGAAGCGTACGAATTATGATCGGATACGAAAATAATCCCGGAGAACCCATTGACTTAGCCTGTCAGGAGTGGAAACGCCTGGTAGAAGAAAAAAGTAACGGGAGTATGCGCGTAGACCTTTATCCTTCCAGTCAGTTAGGAAGCAAAGACAACATCATCGACCAGGCAGTAAACGGCGACTGTGTCATAACACTGGCAAACGGCCCGTTCTTCCAGGATCGCGGAATTCAGGATTTCGGTGTTCTCTTTGCCCCTTACCTGTTTGAAGGATGGGAAGATGTGGAAAAAGTTGTAAACAGCGAATGGTTTGATAAAAAAGCAGCCGAGCTGGAAGAGAATGTTGGTTTAAAAATTCTGACCACCTGGCGTTACGGAATCCGTCATACCATAACCAGAAAACCCGTTAATCAGGTCAGCGATCTGAAAGGCAAAAAGATCCGTGTACCAAACCAGACGATCCTGATTAAAGTATTTGAATCTCTTGGCGCTACCCCGACCCCAATGGCAATGAGCGATATTTATACATCACTCCAGCAGGGAACCATTGACGGAGCTGAAAATCCGCTTCCGGTTATCTTAAACGGCGCCTATCAGGAAGTTGCCAAGAATCTGACTCTGGACGCTCATACCTATGATATGACCTGTTGGATCATGGGAGCTGACTTCTATAACACTCTGACTCCGGAGCAGCAGCAAATCCTTATGGAATGTGGGGACGAAGCCGGAGCATTTAACAGTGAACAGATCGAAAAGGCCGATGAAGAGGCCCTTGCTGCACTGATTCAGGCCGGTGTACAGGTCAGCAGTCTGACGCCGGAAGATTTCCAGGCGGCCGGAAACGCATTTTATGAAGATCCGGAAATTAAGGCAATGTGGTCTGAAGGTCTGATTGAAGAGATCAAATCCATTATCAGTGAATAACCATCATACAGTTGAGGGAACTTAAACGGCCTCATTCAGGAAGGGATAAGAGTGAAAAATGAATAAAGAAAAAACATGGATAATGCGGCTGTGCAATCTGGATTTATTCGCAGCCTGCGCAGCACTGGTTCTGTTGATCAGTGTCACCTTTTTTGGAGTAATTATGAGATATTGTTTTGGGAATCCTTTTGTCTGGCAGGAAGAAGTACAGCTTGCCCTGAGCGTATGGGTTGTATTTCTGGGCGGCCGTTACGCGTTTGTATGCGGAAACCATGCAGCAATTGATGTAATTGTTGAAATGTTTCCTGAAAAAATACAAAAAGCCATAAGCATTCTGATCGCCATTATTTCTGTCATTGTACTGGCTTATGTAGGCTATCAGGGGATCCGGTATATTATGCAGATGGTACGTTACAATCGTGTAACAAATATTTTAAAAATCCCATACAGTCTAATTTATCTGCCGCTGCCCATCGGTTGTGCATCCATGGCCGTACAGCTTTGTATAAATACCTGGCGGGGACTTAAAGAAAAGGGAGGCAATCTGTAATATGTCAGAAACAACGATTATAATGATCGCAGTAGCTGTTTTACTGGTACTGCTGTTTTTTAAAGTTCCGGTATTCATTTCGATCCTGTCCGGTTCTGCCGTCTATTTTTTCCTTTGCGGCGGCCCCTTTACAAAAATTTTAGGGCAGCGCGTTTTGTCCGGTGTAGAAAGTATCCCTCTTTTGGCAATCCCCTTTTTCATCTGTGCCGGCGTTTTTATGAACTATTCCGGCGTAACCAAGCGCGTCATGGGATTCTGTAATGTTATGACCGGACGTATGACCGGCGGTCTTGCTCAGGTTAATGTCCTTCTTTCTACGCTGATGGGCGGTTTATCAGGAAGTAATCTGGCCGACGCTGCCATGGAAGCCAAAATGCTTGTACCGGAGATGGAACATCATGGTTATTCCAAGGAATTCTCAACCGTAGTAACTGCCATGTCATCGATGATCACGCCCCTGATCCCTCCGGGCATTGCCATGATCTTATATGGCTCCATTGCAAATATTTCAATTGGAAAATTATTTATTGCAGGAATCGGGCCAGGCGTGCTTCTTTGTGTCGCAATGATGATCCTGGTACATTTTATTTCCAAAAAGCGCGGCTACGAACCAATCCGCAGAGAAAAACTTACAATGCAGCAGGCGATTCCCGAAATCAGCCGTGCCTTTCTTCCGCTCTGCCTTCCGGTTATCATCATTGGCGGAATCCGTATGGGAATCTTTACCCCTACAGAAGCCGGAGCCGTTGCTATCGTTTATTCGCTGCTGTTGGGCGTACTCTATAAAGAGTTAAAATTAAGCGATCTGAAAACAGGGCTTAAAGAAACCGTTGCCACCACAGCATCCATCATGCTGATTGTAGGCGGTGCATCTGCATTTGCATGGATTCTTACCAGAGAACAGATACCGCAGCAGTTTACGCAGATCGTGCTTGCAACCATCCACAATAAATATATTTTCCTGCTTGTTATTATCTTATTCCTGATCATCGTCGGAATGTTTATTGAAGGAAATGCCGCTTTGATCGTTCTTGTTCCTCTTTTGGCTCCTGTAGCAGAAGCATATGGTATTGACCCCATTCACTTTGCAATGGTATATATCTTCACTATGGCCTGCGGAGGAGTAACGCCGCCTATGGGTGCGCTGATCTTTGTCACCTGCGGTATTACAAAATGTAAAATCAAGGAATTTATAAAAGAATCCATTCCTTTTTATGTCATGCTGTTTATCTGTATGCTCTTAATGGCATACGTTCCGGTATTTTCTACCGGATTGGTCAATTTATTCTACTAATCGTTTTTAAAAGGGACAACACCGTTATATACAGCCGGTGTTGTCCCTTTTTACGGATCATTCTGTCAGAAAACCGCTTTGCATCGGGAATCCTTTATTCTTTTTTCATGCTGCACAGGAATTTTCCAAACATATCACAGAAAAGTCCAAGAAGAACGCCGATCAGGATAGCTGCTGCTGCCTTTAAGTCACCTCCGGCAGCAAACATGGAAAAGGATCCCATAAAAGCACCCGGAACGAATCCCAAAATACGGTTTCCGCTGCCCGCACACATCAAAAAGGTAGTTAAAAAGGTCATCACAAGCCCTGCTGCCGGGCCATTCCCCCCCTGACTCACGGCCATGGAAACAAGCGCATATGCAATCCCGCTCCCCACACATGCAAAGGTTGACGGAAGGCTCTTTACCCCCTTTCCCGGCGCCGCAAAATAAGCGGTGCAGCCGGTAAAGCCAGCCCAGCCAGGCAGTCCGAAAAAGGAGGCTGCAAGCATCCAGATCATACAAAGAAAGGCTGTTGCAAACGCACAGCGACAGCGTTCGCTGCAGTGATACGGATCTTTCCTCATAACATCACACTTTCTTGTCCTGAGGCTCTCCTTTCCTTCCCGGCTTAATTACAATCTCACCCTTGGAAATTGCGTGAACCGGACAGATCAGCGCGCAGAGATGGCATCCTACACACTTATCCGTATTACATTTCGGTATACGCGTCTCTGCATTCCATTCCATCGCCTGATGCGCTCCGTCATAGCAGGAAATATAACAGCGTCCGCATCCGATACAGGTGTCTTCATCTATCTTTGGATAAACAATATAATCGCGGTCCAGAGATTCTGCCGGGATAATATTCTGATTTGCCAATCCAACCAGTTCGCTTAAATGATCGACTCCCTGCTCCTCCATATAATGCATCAGACCGTTCTTCATATCCTCAACAATTCTGTATCCATACTGCATAATTGCTGTTGTTACCTGAAGGGTTGACGATCCTAAAAGAATAAATTCCGCCGCATCCTCCCAGGTTTCAATTCCTCCAATTCCGGAAATCGGAAGGTTCTCCAATCCTTCTGCCGTTCTCAGCTGCTGGATAAAACGCAGGGCGATCGGTTTTACCGCCTTTCCTGAATAACCGGAAATGGATGATTTTCCGTTGACAACCGGCATACCAATCTTTCGCTCCAGATCAACATCTGTAATCGATTTGACTGTATTGATCAGAGAAATACCGTCTGCCCCTCCTTCCAGGCACGCTTTGGCGACGCCTACCATATCCGTAATATTCGGTGTCATCTTTGCCAGAATAGGAAGGGAGGAACCTCTTTTTACTGCTGCGCAATATGTACGGCACAGTTCCGGATTTGTTCCCACATCGGAGCCCATCGCATGTGATGTCATCTGAGGGCAGGAAAGATTCATCTCAATCATATCTGCCCCGGCTTCTGTAACAAGCCGTGCCAGCTCTTCCCAGTCCTCTTCATTTGTTCCCATAATGGAAGCAATCAGAACTTTATCGGGGTATTCTTCCTTCAGCCGCTTTACATCTGCCAGATTTTCTTCCAGCGGATGTTCTGCAATCTGCTCCATGTTCTTAAAACCTACAAACGGTGTTCCTTCCTTTGTCAATGCAGCAAACCGCGGCGATACCTCATCAACCAGGAAGTGTTTTGGCCCAATGGTTTTAAATACTACGCCGCCCCATCCGGTATCATATGCTTTTTTGCACATATCATAACAATTTCCTACCGGAGAAGAGGATAAACAAAATGGATTTTCAAAGTGAACTCCCAAAAAATCAATAGATAAATCCTTACTGATCATAAACGGCTCCCCCTTTCCTGAAGGCTCTCATGGATTGCCTGTGCTGCTTCTTTTCCTTTCCTTACGGCCCAAACAACCGTCTTATCTCCCTCTGCCAGATCTCCGGTAACAAATACCTCGGGATCGGCGGTCCGATATCCGTCTGCTTTCGCTTCATTCCCTTCCATTTCCAATCCAAGGGATTTGACGTCCGGTTTCTGCCCTACAGCTAAAATAATCTTATCTGCACCAAGGCAAAGTCTGGCATCCATATGGCGGTGCTTAAAAGTTACTGTATTTCCATCCACCTGTTCCGGAATATATCCGTCAATAATGGTAACTCCTGCCTGCCTTGCGCCTTCCAGTTCTTTTTCAGAAGCTAAAAATTCACAAAGCTCCTCATATGCTACATCCGTGACTCTTTTTGCCCCAAGACGTTTCAGCGTTGTTGCCGCATCCATAGCCACATCGCCGCCGCCAATAACGACTACATGATCCGGTACTTCTTCCTTTCCGCCCTTTGCCTTTACTCTTGCCAGAAATTCCACAGCAGTCTCGGTCCGGTCATTGCCCTCAAACATCGGAAGCCATTTTCCGACACTGGCTCCTGCGGCAACCAGAACCGCATCGTACGTTTCTTTCAGCTCATCCATCGTGCAGTCCGTTCCTATATCCGTACCGCAGTGAAACTCTGCTCCCATTTTTTCAATCTTCTCGATCTCACGGTCAACCACACGCTCCGGAAGACGGTATTCAGGAATCCCATAGCGAAGATATCCGCCGGCTTTTTCAGATTTCTCATAAATATGAACTTCATATCCAAGCCCCAAAAGCGCAGCTGCCGCCTGAAGCCCGGAAGGCCCGCTTCCAATAATGCCAATCTTTTTTCCGTTCGCAGCACCCGTTTTTAAGATTTCCATTCCAACCGTCTCTTCAAAATCCGTTACAAACCGCTGGATGCCTCCAATATCAATCGGGCGGTCAATTCCGCAGCGGGAGCACGCCTGCTGGCAGTAACGTTCCGTCGGACAGACTCTCGCACATACGCCGCCTATTGCATTGTTTTCGCGGATCGTCTCAGCGGCTCCTTTCAGATTGCGAAACCGTACGCTTCTGATAAATCTGGCCGGATCCGTTCCCGCCGGACATGCCGCAGAACATGGCGCATCAAGGCAAAGCAGACACCGCTGTGCCTCCTCCATGACCGTATCCATTGTATACCCCTGTTGTGTCTCATCTGAATATCCTCTGGTCATTCCTATCTCCTTTCCTCAACAACAGCTGTTGAAGCACTTATGGCAAAATCCTGCAGCTATTCTGCCACTGTTCCCTTAGAGCGTCCTCTGTTTACTCTTACATCATACCGCTAATTTCACAAAAATCAACCTTTAAATTATGATTTTTTTATAAATTTAGTATATCTTTTATTGTTTTCTCTCTTGTATTGCTTTTCCATTATATTACATGTCTTTTCCATTTATTCCATGACAGAATGCAGATAATGTTTTTCCTGTTATTTTATCTTCTATTTTGGTATAATTGGAATCATACCGGAGGCATTATATGATGAGAAAAAAAATAATAATCATTTGTCTGGCTGTCATTACAGCCTGTTTAAGCCTGCTTTTTATGGATGAAGCAAACCTTAAAAAACCTGACGAAGAAAAAAAAGGGCTTCGTATTGCGCTTTCCAATGCAGAACCCCTGACCCCCTGGAAGACAGCACAGATCAACAGCTTCCAGGAAGCTGCCAGAAAACAGGGGATTTCCCTGATCTATGAACCGCCCGTAGAAGAAACCGTTCGCTGGCAGGTACAAAATATCCGAAAACTCTTGGAAGCAGGACTTGATTATCTCATCCTTATTCCCAGGGAGGAAACCGGCTATGATAATATCCTTACAGAGGCAAAAGAACGCGGAGTAACGGTTATCCTGGCAGAACAAATGGTAAAAATGGATCCTATCTACAATCCCGAAGAATACTATATCAGCTATATTGCACCTGATTATTTCCATGAGGGTAAATTATGTGCGGATATCCTTTCAGACTATTTTGGTAAAAAAATAGGGCATATTCTAGTCATTCAGGGAGAGCGGCGCTCTTTTATGGACTGGGAACGCCATATGGGTTTTATGCATGGCGTTCGTATGCAGAGCAATCTTTATGTGTCAAAACGCATCACCTCCGACGGCGACCGTCTGGCTGCCCAGAAAGCAGTCGAACAGCTTCTTGCCGAGCACACGATTGATTTTAATGCGGTATTCGCCCCTACTGACGAAGATGGCCTCGGAGTTTTACAGGCGCTTAAACTGGCAGGGGCAAAACCGGGAAAAAATATTGTTATCGTATCCATCGAGGGGATCCAGGATGTCCTTAAGGCTATTATTGCAGAAGAATATCTGGCTACGGTAAAAAGCGATACCGACTACGGGAAAGCCGTATTTGACCTGATAGAAAAATGTGAAAATAATGAACCGGTCCCGCGGCACATCACCACAAAAAATCAAATCTATACCATAAAAAATGCAGAGGATGTATTTGAAAATGCTTATTAAAAAGCAATTGCAAACGATAATGCAGCACACAGCCAGTAAAACACTCCAACAGCTTAATATGAAGGAAAAACTGATTTTTATTTTTACAATCGCCGTCTCCGGGATCGTTATCTTATTTGGCGTCCTACATTACCAGATGACTGCCAGGACGCTTTACCGGGAAGCCCGGGAAGAATCTGTACAGATGATTGATTATGCATGCAGCGATATCAATACTTTATTTACAGAAACATATCTTCTGTGTTCGGCAGTCAATGACGATATCAGCCTTCAGCGGCTGATGCGCCGAACATTTACTTCAAAAAAAGAACTGTTTTCCAGCGATTTAGAGGGCAATATGGAAATGCTCACCCTTCCTTCGCACAATTCCTACAATAAAGATATTTTTGGAATTTATGTACTCGGCGATCATGGAGGGCGGTATAAAAGCTGCTCCTCCTCCTTTTTATCTGCCGATCCCAGAAAGACAGACTGGTACCGCATCATCCATTCTACCGGGCGTCCACAGTGGTTTCCTCCCCATAAAAATTCCTATGTCGTCCAGACACCGGAATTTTCCTGTATCTCCATTGGAATCCCGTTCGTAGACAAATTAACCGGACATATCAAAGGCGTCATCCTCGCAGAAATTGCATCTGAAAAATTATCCGAGATTGCAGACCGGGCAGGCAACTCCGGAGGAGCCGTTTTTTTAATGGATGAACGAAACCGGATCATGAATCTTTCCGCCCTTACAAAAGACCTTTCATCGAAAGATCAAACGTCCATTGAGCAGGCCAGGAAAATGGTAGAACAGAATTTAAAAGAAGTACCGGAATATGGGGTTTCCCATATATTGGAAGACAAAAACCGTCTGGTCGTTTATCAAACGCTGGAACGGGCAGACTGGAAGATCGTAGGAGTAATTCCCAGAAGTGAAATTATCCGTTCGGTCAGATATATTAAAATCCTTACCATTATGCTGATTGCCATTTCTGTTTCCGTATCCATGGCTGTCGCCGAACTGGTGGCTGAATCCGTCACCAAACCGCTTTCGGTTCTTGCCGACGCAATGGAACAGGTACGGGCAGGCAATCTGGATGTATCCGTCCATACAGAACGAAAAGATGAGATCGGCGTTTTATACCAGTCTTTTCAGCATATGACCCGCGAAATGAGAACCATGATCCAAACCATTTACGAGGAACAGGAAAAACTCCGCATCGAAGAGCTTCGGGCTCTTCAGGCCCAGATCCAGCCGCATTTTCTCTATAATACTCTCGATTCCATTATCTGGTCTCTGCGGATGAACCAGGTAAAAGAAAGCATCCAGATGTTAGACGCTCTTACAGACTTTTTTAAGATCACACTGAGCAAAGGAAAAGATATCATTTCCATGGAAGAAGAAATCCGCCACGTAAACAGCTACCTCCGGATTCTTCACAAACGGTATTGCGAAAAATTTGACTATGACTTAAATGTGGAACCTGCGGTTCTTAAAACAAAAACCCCGAAACTGATCATACAGCCAATCGTGGAAAACGCGATCTATCATGGTCTGAAGCCAGCCGAAGGAAAGGGGTATCTATATATCCATGTTTTTGAACAGGACGGCAATACCTGTGTCCGGATAGAAGACACAGGCGTGGGAATTTCACCGGAACAGGTAAAACAGATAAACCAGGAATTGGAAACCATTTCCTCAGATCAGTCTGGTACCGGTTATGGCATACGAAATGTGAATGATAAACTTAAAATTGTTTTCGGATCTCAAAGCGGAGTGACGATCCAGTCTTCCAAAGGAGAGGGAACCATTGTGACACTTCTGCTTCACAGACAAGGAGGAATAACCAATGAGAGCGATTATCTGTGACGATGACAAAATTATCTTAAACGGGCTTTGCAGCGTAATTGACTGGGAGAGCCTGGGAGTAACCATTGTAGGAACGGCAGAAAACGGGCGGGACGGCATCCGTCTTTTGCAGGAACAGCAGCCCGATCTGCTTATGACTGACATACGAATGCCCCATGTTGATGGTCTTAAAATGATTGAAGAAGGAAAAAAGATAAATTCCAAACTGATGGCTGTCGTATTCAGCGGATATGATGATTTTGAATATGCCAGAAAAGCATTGAAACTGGGAGTAGAGGACTATCTGAGCAAACCCATCCCGGTAGACGAGCTGATCGGAATCGTAAGCCGCTGCGTCCAGAAATTCCGTCATGCCAGAGAAAATGATTATCAGGAACTGGAGCACCAGATCCGAAAACTGCTGATGTATGAGGATACCGACAATGTTGACGTTACAGCGTCCGGACAGAGTTGGGGGAGCGTTCTGATCGCAGAGCTTCCGGAGGGTATGACTCCCTGCGCTTATGAGCAGCATATGAAGCAGACAGAAACGATCATTCGTAATCTGGGAGGATATATCCTGTCCTTAAAAAACAATTATTGCGAAGCGGCATTCATATGCCATTCCAAAATGAGTACGGAAATACGTGTTCAGGAATGTATCCGGCAAATCCGGAAAGCTCTGAAACCGGAAGGGCTCTCCATCACCTGTGCTGTAAGCAGCGCCAGATATGGTCTAAAAGAAGTCAGCCGCTGCTATCAGGAAGCGCAGGAAGTATTAAAACTGAAATATGTGCGCGGAGAAAACCAGGATTTATATTATCAGGATATAGAAAACGAAACAGGGCACAGCTATCCCGAAGACATTCTGAAAACAGATCTGATCACCCCTTTAAAAATCGGCGATACAGACGCATTAAAAAAACGTTTAAATGAATTAAACCTCCATCTTCAAAAAACAGGGAACGATTCTTATCTGTATCTGCAATTCATTGTAGGAAATCTTTACAGCAGCCTCTTCCAGGAATTGTCCCGGGACGGAATCAGTGCAAAACTGATCTTTGAAGATCCTGTCGAGGAGTACCGAAAACTTCTTAACTGTAATACGATCCAAAAAGCAATCGCTGTGCTCAGCGATAACCTGATGCGGGTCTGCCAGTATATAATGGCCCAGAAGCAGCAATCGTATTCCCCTCCTGTTTTAAAGGCGCTCCAGTATATTACGGCCAATTCGCAGACTCCCACTCTGTCACTGGACGATATTTCAGACAACGTCGGATTAAGTTCCGGACGATTCAGCACCTTATTTAAAACAGAAACGGGAATGACCTTCACGGATTATCTGTTAAAAACAAGAATGGAAAAGGCAAAAGAACTTATGCTCAATCCAAACAAAAAAATTTATGAAATCGCCCTGGAATCCGGTTATGACAACATTCCCTATTTCAGTACTGCTTTTAGAAAATATACGGGATATTCTCCATCTGAATACAGGAATCAGATACGATAGCAAAAGGAACAACCGGCTCTTTTCAACTGGATTGCCATTGATAAAGAGCCGGTTTCTTTATTTCCTTATTTTTTTAAACAACATTTCCCTTTCAGATGCAGTGCCCCTGGGCTTTCATAACAGAAATCACCTGATCCACATAGTTCTCACAGGTCTCCATGTCAGCTGCCTCTACCATAACGCGGACCAACGGCTCTGTTCCTGAGGAACGAAGAAGGATCCGTCCGTCGCTTCCGAGCGCTTCTGTTACCTTCCCTACCTCTTCCTGGACCTTTTCATCCTCCTGAGCTGCAATTTTGTCCTTTACCCTTACATTTTTAAGGACCTGAGGATAAATCTCCACCTCAGAAGCCAGCTTTGCCAGCGTCTGCTTCTTTTCCAGCATGACTTCCATAACCTTTAAAGAGGTCAGGATACCGTCTCCCGTGGTTGCATGCTTGCTGAAAATAATATGGCCGGACTGTTCGCCTCCCAGGCAGTTTCCCGTAGCCGCCATGTTTTCATACACATACTTATCGCCTACGGCTGTCTTTTCATAGGAAATCCCTTCTCTGTCAAAGGCTTTGTAAAGCCCGAAATTAGACATAACGGTCGTAACAACCGTATTGTTAAACAGGCTGCCCTGCTCCTTCATGTATTTTCCGCAGATATACATAATGCGGTCGCCGTCCACGATATTCCCCTCATTGTCCACAGCAATACAGCGGTCCGCATCACCGTCATAGGCAAAACCGGCGTCGCAGCCATGCTCTGCTACAAATTTCTGAAGGTGTTCAATATGGGTAGAACCGCAGTCTGTGTTGATGTTCAGGCCATTGGGTTCATTGTTGATCACAAAGGTCTGAGCACCCAGAGCGTCAAATACATTTTTTGCAATGGCAGAAGCGCTTCCGTTGGCACAGTCCAATGCCACCTTCCTGTTTTTAAAGGAACGCGTTGCCGTCGAGATCAGATATCCGATATAACGGTTTCTTCCGGCTGCAAAATCCACGGTACGGCCGATCAAATCCCTCTTTGCAAGAGGAAGCTCCTCCATCTTGCCGTCCAGATACCGCTCAATCTCCGTAATCACTGCTTCTTCCAGCTTTTCTCCCTTTTCATTGATCACCTTAATACCGTTGTCATAATAAGGGTTATGGCTGGCGGAAATCATGATGCCGCAGTGGAACCCCTCTGTGCGCACCACATAGGAAACGCTGGGAGTCGTTGTCACATGAAGAAGAAATACGTCTGCTCCGGAAGCTGTAAGACCGGATACCAGAGCGTATTCAAACATATAGCTGCTTCTGCGGGTGTCCTTTCCGATTACTACCTGACAGCGCTCTTCCGGATTCTTCTGTCCGTAATACCAGCCTAAAAAGCGGCCTACCTTATATGCGTGCTCCACTGTCAGCTCTACATTGGCCTCGCCTCGAAAACCGTCTGTTCCAAAATATTTTCCCATTGCTTTTATAACCTTTCTGTCTCAGATTTTCCCTGCATCATGCAGTCTGCCTTCCCCGTTACTAAATCTCCTGTCCTGCCTTCTTAAGCTCCTCTAAATACCGTCCCAGAGCGTCCTGCCAGGAGGGAAGGCGGCAAAAGCCCTTCTCTGTGAGCTTTTCTTTGCTCATGCGGCTGTTTAACGGCCTCTTTGCCTTCGTTGGGAAGCTGGATGAATCCACAGGGCTTACCTTTACATCCATACCTGCCTGTCGGAAGATCTCGCAGGCAAATTCATACCAGGAGCACAGTCCCTCATTGGTGGCATGGTAACGGCCGTAACGGTCGGTCTGGATCATTTCCACCAGAAGCTTTGCAAGATCATAGGTATAGGTAGGAGAACCGATCTGGTCGTCTACCACGCTTACCGCCCCTCTCTCCTTTCCCAGACGCAGCATGGTTTTTATGAAATTTTTTCCATTTGTGCCGAATACCCAGGCAATGCGGACGATAAAGAATTTCTCCACATTCTGCTCTACCGCAATCTCACCCTCATACTTTGTCAGTCCATAAACGTTTAAAGGCTCTCTGTGGTCGTCCGGCTCCCAGGGGCGTTCTCCCTGTCCGTTAAACACATAATCTGTGCTGATGTACATCATCTTGATATCCAGCTCTTTGCAGACCTTCGCAATATTTCTGGTGCCGTCCGCATTGACCCTCCGGCACAGCTCCACATTGTCTTCCGCCGCATCTACTGCAGTATATGCGGCACAGTGGATCACTGCGTCCGGTTTTGCCTCCTTTATCACCCTCTGGCAGGCGCCTGCGTCTGTGATGTCCATTTCCTCCACATCCACGCCAATGCCTTCTATCCCCTTTGCTGCCAGCTCATCCATCACGTCATGGCCCAACTGCCCCTTTACACCTGTTACCAGAACTCTCATACGTTTAAACTCCTCATTCTTTCACTACTATGGCACAAAGGCTGGCAGCGGCAAATATACTCTCTTTAAGTGTCTTTGCCGCCGTCAGCCATACGTTTGTTTCTCTTATTTACAGGCGGTTTCCGTACATCTTATCAAAATAACTGCTGTACTCTCCGCTTAAAATATTTTTCCACCAGTCCTGATTGTCCAGATACCACTGGATGGTCTGTGCAATGCCTGTGTCAAAGTTATACTTTGGCTTCCAGCCAAGCTCTGTCTCGATCTTCGTGGGGTCAATGGCATATCGCATATCGTGTCCCGGACGGTCTGTAACAAAGCGGATCAGGCTTTCGGGCTTATCCAGAGCCTTTAAGATGGTCTTTACAACCTCCAGATTGGTGCGCTCATTGTGACCGCCGATATTGTAAACCTCTCCCTCGCGGCCCTTGTGGAGCACCAGATCAATGGCCTCACAGTGGTCTGCCACATGGAGCCAGTCACGGACATTTTCACCGGTTCCGTATACGGGAAGCTCTTCATTTGCCAGGGCGCGGCTGATGATCAGGGGGATCAGCTTCTCCGGGAAATGATAGGGGCCGTAGTTGTTGGAGCAGCGCGATACGGTCACAGGCAGTCCGTACGTTCTGTAGTAAGACAGCACGAAAAGGTCTGCGCTTGCCTTAGAGGAAGAATAGGGGCTGGAGGTGTGGAGAGGGGTTGTCTCTGTAAAGAAGAGATCCGGACGGTCTAATGGCAGATCGCCGTACACCTCATCCGTTGATACCTGATGGTAGCGCTTGATGCCGTAAGTGCGGCAGGCATCAAGGAGCGTGGTCGTTCCCATTACATTGGTGCGCACAAAGGCCTCCGGATCCGTGATGGAGCGGTCTACATGGCTCTCAGCCGCAAAATTTACCACCATATCCGGCTTTTCCTTCTCAAACAGTTCAAAAATAAATGCCCTGTCTGCAATATCGCCTTTTACGAACCTGTAGTTCGGCTTATTCTCAACCGGCTTTAAATTCTCCAGATTGCCCGCATACGTCAGAAGATCCAGATTGATGATCTCATAATCCGGGTATTTATTTACCATATGATGTACAAAATTACTTCCGATAAATCCGGCTCCGCCGGTAACGATGATCTTCATTGATTCTATTCCTCCACATTCTGCTGTTCCTTCAGCTTGTCCACATATTTGCCGTCCAGAACATCCTTTAAATACTTTCCGTACTGGTTTTTCTTAAGAATCTCATACGTTTCAAGAACCTGTTCTTTCGTAATCCAGCCGTTTAAGTAGGCAATCTCCTCCAGGCACGCAATCTTTCTGTGCTGGTGGGTTTCTACGGTCTTTACAAAGTTGGTGGCTTCGACCAAAGACTCATGGGTTCCCGTATCCAGCCAGGTAAAGCCCTGTCCCAAAAGGATCACATCCAGCTCGCCGTTTTCCAGATAGATGCGGTTTAAGTCTGTGATCTCCAGCTCGCCTCTGGCAGATGGCTTTAAGTTCTTTGCGTACTCTACCACACGGTTGTCATAGAAATAAAGTCCTGTGACACAGTAGTTTGACTTCGGCTTTTCAGGTTTTTCTTCAATGGAAACAGCCTTTCCCTTTTCATCAAACTCCACAATGCCGAACCGCTCCGGATCATCCACATAGTAGCCGAACACAGTCGCACCCTTTTCTCTGGATGCCGCTGCCTTTAACCGCTTTGTAAGGCCCTGTCCATGGAAAATGTTATCGCCCAAAACCATGGCAACGGAATCGCCGCCGATAAATTCCTCTCCGATGATAAAGGCCTGAGCCAGTCCGTCAGGGCTTGGCTGAACCGCATAGCTTAAGTTGATTCCAAAGGGATTCCCGTCTCCCAAAAGAGCCTTAAACCGGGGCGTGTCCTCCGGTGTGGAAATGATCAGTATATCCCGGATCCCTGCATTCATCAGAACAGACAGCGGGTAATAGATCATTGGTTTATCGTAAATAGGCAGAAGCTGTTTGGACGTAACCTTTGTCAGCGGATACAGTCTGGTTCCGCTTCCTCCGGCAAGTATGATTCCCTTCATATATTTCCTCCTCGCAGATCCGCAGCACGGCGGATCTAACCTTTATTTCTTTTCCCACTATACCATACTATCTTCTGATTTTCAAATACTGAGGAAAATATTTTAGTAATATTAAGTATTTTTTAGGAATATACCCTGACAGTAAACCACTCTGTCATTCAATGGGTTTCTGATAGAAACCTCCAAAAAAAGTCTCTGTAGGCAGAACATTCACAATTACATTCGGATCCACCTGGCGCATCAGATGAACAATGTCCTGAACCTCATATGAGGAAACAACGGTATGGAGCAGGCTCATCTTCTTTCCGCTGTAGCCTCCATGACCATCCAGGACAGAGATTCCATGGCGGTACTGGCTTACATAAGCCTTTACCACCTCTTTCGGCTCTTCGGTTGTCACCTGAAGAGTTACCCGCTTATAACGGTGATAAAAACTGTCAATGGTCTTTGTGGAAATGAACTGGAACATAATGGAATATCCTGCATACTCCCACCCAAACAAAGCGCCGAAGATACAGAGCATACCTGCATTAAAGGCAAAAACATACTGCCAGATGGCTTTTCCCAGGCGATTTGACACATAAAGTGCGATAAAGTCGGTTCCTGCGGTAGAGGCATTTCCCTTTAACGCCGCCACAATAGCCAGTCCATAGATAAAGCCTCCAAAACAGATATTCAAAAGCGCGTCCTCAAACAGCGGCTCAAACCGAAACAGTTTTAAAAATAAACTGGCTAAAAAGACCTGGATCATGGAAAAGATCACAAACTTCTTTCCAATGTGTCGGAAGCAGAAAATGGCCACCGGCACATTCAGGGCGATCATTCCCAGTGACGTGGAAAAATGGATCCCGGCCAGGCCGGTAATCTGCTCGATCAGACGGGCCACTCCCGTAAAGCCGCTGGGAAGAATCCCTGTGGGCGTTAAAAACGTATTCATGGCAAATGCCTGCAAAAAGGCGGAAAGAATAACCGCCGCCGCTGTAATCACATATCGTAAGGTTTTACTGTTCTTTTTCATCATACACTCCCTGCCAGCTTTCTTACCAGCTCTTCCTTTACTGCGTCGTAATCATTTTCATGGGGCGCCGGGGCAAAGCAATAATTCACCCACGGGCCTTTTGTGGTTTCATCTCTATCCCAGCCCCGGCAGGAGGAATGGATCTGGGTAAGACCGGTTTCTTCTGTCAGCGCCTTTACATTGTCTGCGTTTATTCCGCTTCCTGCCAGAAGCTGAACCTGTTTTCCATACCTTTCCTGAAGTTCCCTTAAAAGCGCAGCTCCCTGAACTGCCTTTTCTTTCAGTCCGCTGGTAAGGATCCGGTCCGCTCCCAGACGGATCAGCGTTTCAATCGCTTCGTAAGGATCTTCCACACAGTCAAAGGCCCTGTGGAATACGGCCTCCCCGTGAAATTCATGAATAAGGCGGATCATGCGCTCTGTTTTCTGTCTGTCAATTTTTCTCTCCGGGGTAAGAAACCCAAAGGCAAGTCCGTCGCTTCCATTTTCCATCAGAATCCTGGCATCTGCAAACATCTGCTCTGTTTCTGCTTCTGTATAGCAAAATCCCGCTCCTCTGGGCCGCACCATGGAAATCACCTTAAGATCCGTATTCGCTTTCGTAAGGCGCAGACTTCCGACAGAAGGCGTCAGGCCTCCCAGATACAGCGCGCTGTTTAATTCAATCCGCTCTGCCCCTCCTCTCCAGGCCGCCAGAGCATCCTCATAGCTTCCGCAGCATATTTCTATCATAAAGGCTCCTTTCTTTTTGCAATTCTCCCAAAAAATCTCTGGGGAATTTCAAATACAAATATGATTCCCAGCACAATGGCCGCTGCGGCCTTCATGGCCTCAAAGCCGGTGCGGCTCGCCAGCGCCAGCTGATCGGTGACAATATAGTGGGCGGTCCAGTAGATGCCGGCTCCGGGAACAATGGGAAATATCCCGGGGATCATAAACAGAGTGGCCGGACAGCGCTCCCAGACCGCAAAGAGCCTGGATAGAAAAATCACGGCTGCCGCTGAAACGAACGTTGCCTCCGCATCAGAACATCCGGCCCACTTAAAGCAAAAATATACCAGCCATCCAATGGCGCCGCAGGCAGCGCAAAGCCCATAATATTTTTTCGGTACAGAAAAAAGAACTGAAAAAGCGGCCGTTCCTACTGCGGCAGCAGCCATTTCTCCTGCCAGCTCCCTCCATGGAAACGGATTCATAAAAGGGTCCCTCCTGTCAGTCTGTAATACATGGTAAGTACAAAGCCCATTCCCAGGGCAATGCTTAAGACCACCAGTCCCGCATCCATCATCCGTACCGAACCGGCGATGTAGTCTCCATCTGTAATATCGCGGATTCCGTTTGTAAATGCCACGCCTGGAATCATGGGGATCACGGATCCGATAATCATCGCACTGATATGATGCCCCAGTCCCAGATGAAAAAACACCACACAGCACAGCGTCACCAGCGCGCCTCCCAGAATATGCTGCACAAGCTTTGAAAGCTTCCTTCCTATATATAAAATATAGACATACAGTACAAAGCCTGATAAAAAGGCCGCCGCACTGTCTGTAAGATCCCCGCCCAACAGGTAGCAGAACGCTCCGCTTCCCACAGCGGAAGCCCCGATCTGAACACCCTTTCTCTTTCCAGGCATCTGCTCAATGGCATCCAGACATGTCCCAAGTTCCTCTACACGATACTTCCCCTCTTCGATCTCTCTGGAAAACTGATTCACTGCTGACACCCGGTTTAAGCGTGCTCCGCTGACAGGAATGTGCTGAACCCTTGCGAAAAAAGCCTCTCTCTCATTTCCCATGGTGAAAAAAATACCGTTGCTCAGCACAAAGGAGCTGGCGGATTCAATCCCGTAATGGCGGCAGATCCGGTCAACCGTCTCCTCTACTCTTGAAATCTCCGCCCCGTTTTCCAAAAGAATATGGCCGGCCCGCATGGCGACCTCCATGATCTGTTCTTTCTGCTCCTCAAAATTTTCACTCTCTCTTTTACTGCATTCTGCACCGTTATGTTCGTTCATCCTGTACGGTTCCCCCTTTATCGCTGTATGCTATTTTATCAAATCTGTAATGTTTTTACTACATTTTCCCAGTATTTTTCTGTAAGCCCCTGCCCATAATGGATGTAATAGGAGTGAGGAAAATTCTCAAAATACAATACGGAAAGGAAGATTTTTATGAGGAAACGATTTTTCGCGGCAGCCCTGGCACTGACAGCCGGACTGCTCACCGGATGCAAAAGCGCCTCCGGCAGCGAAACGACGATCGTCCGGATCGGCCATAATCAGTCTACCAACCATCCCACCCACATAGCGTTGGCTGCTTTTGAAAAATTTATCGAAAGCAGACTGGGAGACAAATATGATGTGGAAGTATTTCCAGGCGAGCTTTTAGGTTCGCAGAACGAAATGGTCCAGCTGACGCAGACAGGCGCCATCAATTTCTGTGTGGCTTCCAACTCTCTCCTGGAAACCTTCAGCAAAAACTACACGCTGTTTAATCTTCCCTATCTGTTTGCTTCCAGCGAAGCCTACCACGCGTCCATGGATGATGCTTCCATCTCAGGACCTATCTTTAAATCAACCAGACAGGCCGGTTTTGAGGCTGTCACATGGCTTGACGCAGGCACCAGGAATTTCTATACAGTAAATAAGCCCATCCATTCTCCTGCCGATTTAAAGGGCCTTAAGATCCGCGTACAGCAGTCGCCTACCAACGTAGAGATGATGCATCTTTTAGGCGGCTCTGCCACTCCCATGGGCTTTGGCGATGTGTATACGGCCCTTCAGTCCAGGATCATTGACGGAGCGGAAAATAATGAACTGGCTCTGACGGACAACGGCCATGGAGATGTATGCAAATACTATTCCTATGACATGCACCAGATGATCCCGGATATCCTGATCGGAAATATCGCTTTTCTGGATGGTCTGTCCCCGGAAGAAAGAGCCGTTTTTGACGAGGGCTTTGACCTTGTAAATCAGATCCAGAGAAAGGAATGGGCCATCGCAGTGGATGCGGCCAGAAAACGGGCCTGTAACGACCAGAAGGTGACTTTCCTCTACCCTGACACCGCGCCGTTTAAAAAAGCCGTTATTCCCATGCATGAATCCATGCTGGGCCAGCACTCGGACTTTGTCCCCATCTATGATGCGATCCAGACTTACAGCAAAAAGTATCCATCAAGCGAATCCTAAAAGGAGGTGACCCGTATGAAAAAGCTGAGAAGTGTACTTACAGCCCTTTTAAATGTACTGGCAGGCATCAGCCTGATCGCCATGGCTGCGCTCACCTGCTGGCAGGTATTTACCCGATACATCTTACAGAACCCGTCCCCCTGGTCTGAGGAGCTTGTGGCCTACCTCTTTGCATGGACCAGCCTTTTAGGCGCTTCCATTATCACCGGAGAACGGGGGCATATGAATATTCCCATTGTCACAGACCATTTAAGTCCCGGTATCAAAAAGCTCTCTGCAATCGTTGGAGAACTTATCGCATTTGCCTTTTCCCTGATCATCCTGGTATACGGAGGCATTAAGATCACAAACCTTGCCATGGGACAGATGACCTCTGCCCTGGGCGTTTCTGTAGGCGTATTTTATGCGGTAATGCCTTTATGCGGTATTTTAAACATGATCTATACCGTTCTCAACATCGTGGATCTCTCTAAAAACGGCGGCATCACGGCGCCGGAAGAAAAGGAGGCATAGACTTATGGCAATGGAATCCCTGTTTATGATACTTGTTGTTCTGGCCGTGCTCCTGACCGTCGGCGTGCCGATTTCCTATTCCATCGGCATTTCCGCCCTGATCGCCATTTTGCGGACCGTGCCTTTGGAGGTGTCTGTAGTAACCGGCGCCCAGCGTATCTTCGTAGGCATGAGCAAATTCAGCCTGACGGCCATTCCCTTTTTTATCCTGGCAGGAAACCTGATGAACCAGGGCGGCATCGCCAAGCGGCTGGTTGATTTTGTGATGGCGATCCTGGGTAAACTGCCCGGAGCCCTTTTGGTGACAAACGCAGGGGCAAATGCCCTTTTCGGCGCTATTTCCGGTTCCGCCTCTGCCGCTGCGGCGGCCGTAGGCAGCATGGTGGAAAAAGGCGAAGAGGAACAGGGCTATGACAAAGCGCTCTGCGCCGCTGCCAACGGAGCCTCCGCTCCCTCAGGTCTTTTGATCCCGCCCTCCAATGCCCTGATCACCTATTCCCTGGCCGCCGGAGGCACCTCTGTGGCAGCCCTCTTTATGGCCGGGTATATTCCGGGTATCATCTGGGCTGTGGCCTGTATGGCAGTTGCTGTGATCACTGCAAAGAAAAAAGGCTATCAGGGGATTCCCGGAAAATATGACTGGAAAAATCTGGGCATCTGCACCCTCAGGGCCCTTCCCTCCCTTTCTCTGATCATAGTTGTAATCGGCGGCATCATCGGCGGCGTGTTTACCGCTACGGAAGGCTCTGCCATCGCGGTGATCTACGCCCTGATCCTGGGCGTCCTCTACCGCAGCATTACCTTAAAATCCTTCTGGAAAATCGCAGCAGACAGCGCCAAAATGAGCGGTATGGTCGTATTCCTGATCGGCGTTTCCAATATCCTTGGCTGGGTCATGGCATTTACCCAGATTCCCCAGGCCATCTCCGATGCGCTCTTGGGCCTTACAGACAATCCCTTTATCATCCTTCTGATCATGAATGTCATTCTTTTAATCGCAGGAACCTTTATGGATGTAACGCCTGCCATTCTGATCTTCACTCCCCTGTTCCTCCCGGTGGTTAAGGCCTTTGGCATGAATCCGGTGCAGTTCGGCCTGATTTTAGTGTACAACCTCTGTATCGGAAATATCACTCCCCCGGTAGGAAATACCCTGTTTGTTGCCATCAAGGTAGGGAGAAGCTCCCTTTCCCGCGTTATGCCCTATATGCTCTGGTTTTATGCCGCAATTCTCATAGGGCTTCTCATGGTAACCTATATTCCGGCGGTAAGCCTGGGACTTCCCGCTGTAACCGGTCTGATCTGACCGGTCATTTTTCCGCAGCCATAACGTCAAAGACGGCCGGCGCAGATATATGGTGATTTCCGCCTTTTTCCGCGTCAGCCGTTTCTTATGCTTTTATTTAGTTTTCATTCATCTTTGCAAGCTTTGCCGCCTGATCCGCAGCGATGCAGGCATCCAGAATCTCCTGGATATCGCCGTTTAAGATCTTGTCCAGCTTATAAAGGGTCAGGTTGATCCGGTGGTCGGTCACGCGGCCCTGAGGGAAATTGTAGGTGCGGATCTTCTCGGAACGGTCGCCGGTACCGATCTGGCTGCGGCGCTCTGCTGCCTCTGCATTCTGCTTTTTCTCCAGCTCAATATCATAGAGCTTGGAACGCAGGAGACGAAAAGCCTTTTCCTTGTTCTGCAGCTGGGATTTTTCTGTCTGGCTGTAGATCACGATCCCTGTGGGAATATGGGTCAGACGCACGGCAGAGTCTGTGGTATTTACGCACTGTCCGCCGTTTCCGGAGGCACGCATTACGTCAATGCGGCAGTCATTCATATCGATCTGTACGTCTACATCCTCCGCCTCAGGCATCACGGCCACAGTGGCTGTGGATGTATGGATTCGTCCGCCGGACTCTGTCTCAGGCACACGCTGTACCCGGTGAACGCCGCTTTCGTATTTCAGCTTGGAATATGCGCCTTTTCCCGTAACCATGGCTACTACTTCCTTAAAGCCGCCGATTCCGTTTTCATTTACGCTTACGATCTCCACCTTCCAGCGCTGGCTGTCCGCATAATTGGAATACATCCGGTACAACTCGGCAGCAAACAAGGCTGCCTCGTCTCCGCCTGCACCTGCACGGATCTCCAGAATGATGTTCTTTTCATCATTTGGGTCCTTGGGAAGAAGGAGGATCTTCAATTCATGCTCCAGCTCCTCGATGCGCTTCTTTGCGTCAGACAGTTCTTCCTTCGCCATTTCCCGAAGATCTTCATCACTCTCCTCTTCCAGCATTGCAAGGCTGTCTTCCACATCCTGTTTCGCCTGCTTATACTGCTTATATGCCTCTACGATGGGAGCCAGATCCGCCTGCTCCTTCATCAGTCTGGTAAAACGCTTTGTATCCTGAGTCACATCAGGATCCCCCAGCATCAGCATCAGTTCTTCGTAATGGATCAGTATATCATCCAGTTTATCAAACATAATCTTCTCTCTCCTATCATCACGGCCTTTTAGCCTGCACCACCCGGTCCAGCCCGGCCATATCCTTTATCACCTTAAGGCCCTCAAAACCGGCCTGTTCAAAAAGCTCTGAAACGTCCTTCCCCTGGTCAAAGCCTATCTCCATATAGATCTTCCCTCCGGGCTTTAAATATGCCATGGAACGTTCTGCCAGAATCCGGTAAAATTTCAGCCCGTCCGCTTCCCCGTCCAGAGCCAGCCGCGGCTCATGATCCCGCACCTCAGGTTCCAGTCCTTCTATGACCTCTGAGGGGATATAGGGCGGATTGGACACAATAACGTCAAACTGCGCTTTGGGTTCCAGCCCTTCAAACATATCGCTTTTTATCAGCCGGAGCCGCTCCTTTTCTTCTCCCAGGATCCTTTCCCTGTTAGCCTCTGCCACCTTGAGCGCTTCCTTAGAGATATCAAGAGCGGTCACTGAGCGGTATTCCCCCAGTTTTACAAGGCTTATAGCAATACAGCCGGAGCCGGTGCACACATCCAGTATGGCGCTGTTTTTATCTCTGTTTTCCTCCAAAACACGCTCCACCAGTGTTTCCGTATCCTGTCTGGGAATAAGCACCCATTCATTTACCTTAAATTCCAGTCCCATAAAGCACTGGCAGCCAGTCAAATGTTGCAGGGGAATCCTCTCTGCTCTTGCAAGAACCGCCTGTTCATACTGTTCTGCCGCCTGTTTTAGCCTGTAAATTTCCTCTTCTCCACCAATGGCCTGTTTAAAAAGAGGCTGGTCTCTTCTGGTGAGAAAAGAGGCAAAATTCAGATCAAACGCCTCCAGCAGCAAAAGTCTGGCATCCAGCGCAGCGTCCGGCACTCCGGACTCTTCCAGTTTTTTCCT
>ERZ791901.297-NODE-297-length-41758-cov-5.637005_pt1 | contig 41758 bp, 39 predicted proteins | sample MGYA00510150_ERZ791901 | MGnify/ENA primary metagenome ERZ791901 (study PRJEB30046, sample SAMN00792058) | human gut metagenome | study: EMG produced TPA metagenomics assembly of the A metagenome-wide association study of gut microbiota in type 2...
ATGGGGCTTCCACCCACCGGACTATATACCCTTTGCTGGACGCACGGTCAGACCCCATGAAATACATTGTCCATAATATGCTGGGATTTTCGGACTAAAGTGGTCGCCCTTAGTCTATACGCGGTCGGAATGACTGTTGGATATTGCAATTTAGTACAGAAAACGTCCTTTGAACTGTATCATAAAGAGAAACTTTTTATTTTTATGGTAATAGCTGTTTAGTTCCTGACATTCAGATTACAAACCTGTTTGCGGTAGAGTTATTGATGCCGTATGAAGTCTTTCGGAAAAATTCCTTTGCATACTTCCAGGGTCTGACCCTATGAAGTACAACTAAAAAGGATAAAGTAGGGCTAAAAGATCTATAAAAGAACTATAAAATCGGGTATAGAGTGGCAAGTGGGAAGAAAAAAATAGAAATTGATTTAGTAGGCGATAGGAGAATTCAGCTATGGTTATATTCTCCTTCGCCTTATAAAAGGTAAATATATAATACGATAAGATTAGAATAAATATAAAATGGTTCTATTGCAATCTGGCAGTTGACTCTGTTTTTGCTGGATACCATAATCCCATCTTCGACAGTTAAATAAAAATAAAGTGGCAGAATCCCTTGATTTTACTGGGGTTATGCCACTTTTTATGTTTAAAAGAATGTTGTATGGAAACACTACTTTAAAATTTTTTTATTTAATTCTTTTGGCTGGTAATATTTTTTGTCTAATCCAAGGCCGGTAACTGCATTTAGTGAAGTACAGATTTCTGAACTGGTGTAGGCTGACATATAGCACATGTCTTCAATATTAAAATATGCCTGGGGTCTGACCCTGCGAAGTACAGTATATGTGTACGATAAAAAACGGATAGAGGTTGTGTTTAAGTTTGATGATATTCTCATGCGAGCAATCGAAAAATACCAGAAGGGGGGGAAAAAGAAGCATGACATTTAAGAATTTTATATGTAAAGGGGTTTTAGTATTCACAGGTTTGTTGCTGATCGGCTGGCTTGGACAGTATATTTATATAGTGAATGGAGAAATTGACTGATTCCGCTTGATGTTGGTGTATGGAGTTCCGGTAGGAATACCGCATATGTTTATTATTGTTCCATGGCACTGGGATTTATCCGGTATTCTTGGAATGGTTGCCCTGTGCGTAATTGTAGGCGGCGTATTTGGATGTGTGATTGCAGCAGGTCTGGCAGTCAGAGCGATATGATACATAGTAGGCTACCCGATTAGCAGAATGCTGGCCGGATATAACGGAAAAAGAATGTAAAGGAATAATATGGTAGAGAATATGACCACGGGTTGACAGCCTGTGGTTTTATTTTGCCATTTCTTGATGCAGAAAGATGTGGTAGAATATCAATCAGTACATAAACAGGGAGAGAAGAATATATATTTTGGAGGAATGGATATGGACTATGAGATAGAATTTAAAATGGTTGAGATAAAAGATTTATCGAAAATACAGAGATCAGTTGTGGTGGAAGATCACGATTGGGGAACAAATGTAACGGAGACACAAGATTTATCTGATGAGTACTGTAAAGATAAAATGAAACAAGTTGAAAATTTATTTGATTCAGAATGTCAGGTGAAATATGAGGGGTGTATAGAGCGGATAGGTAATTATGTTTTTAATGTATTACATTCGGATACTAAATATAAAATTGTAATGCAATTGGATACATATGAATGGCATAGACAGATTACTGTGAAAATTGGATATTTAGAAAATTATAGTACAGGAAAATATGATAAATTCTTGGAAAAATTAAAAATTTGTATTAAGAATAAACTGATTAGAGACTGGTATAATTGTGTTTGGATGAAAGACACGCAGTCATTAGAACTGTCTAGGGAAGTGTATTCAGATATATATATGGCAGAAAATGAGTTGCGTGCATTTGTGAGCAGGGTAATGATAGAGCATTTTGGAATTGAATGGTATGACAGACCGGAATTTTACAAGCTGAAGGCAAGTATTCAGGAAAATGAAGTAAAAGTAAAAAGGAATGTACCGAATTTTAATAATATAGATGTTAGCCTTTATACAGTAACATTAGAAAAACTAATGGATACAGTACAGGCAGATATTTATTCTGATTCAATGCAAGATGCGGAGGAGATTCAAAGAGAAATTAAGGAAAAAATATTTTCAACTACACAACTTGATAAAATGCAGGGAACATTGGATTTTTTGAGAAATAGGTATGTAAAAAAATATAATATATGGGAAAAATATTTTAAGCCGCTTATATCAGATGACGTTAGGTGGGACAAGTTGAGAACGACATTTATTGATAATAGAAACCATGTTGCTCATAACAAACTGCTTGATTATTCTTCTAAAGAGACGATGATACGTGATACTGATGAGTTTAGAAAAATGATTAAAGAAGCTGATATAAAATTTGATACAGAGAATTGTTCGGAAGAAATCGAGGAAACGTTGCAGGCGATAGCAGAACAACAGGAATATGAAAGAGAAGCGCAATTGGAAATTGTTGAGTCGGAAGCTGGAGTGATGATAAGAGATAGAAACAAGATAATGAAACTGTTTCAAGATACGATTGATGACATCTACACTATGGCGGAAGATAGAACATATTTTGATGAAGAAATATGTGTAGATGGAGACTGTGTTTTAAAAGAAACACCTGAGAAACAATTGCTTTTTTCTATAACTGGGAAGAATCGAGATAAATTAGAAGTATATTATAAACTTGATATTGATGATTCAGCAGGAGCGGCAAGTGTAATGCAAATCATAGTGTATGAAGCGAATAATGAAATATTGAAGGAAACTGCAAAGTATGTGAATGGTGAAGCGGAGTACAATTCGGAGCAAACAAATTATATGGCTGTTGTTATGGATGAGTATAACGATAGCTGTGCAAATGATATTAAAAATATAATAGAAGATTTTATTATAAAACAGAGAGAAGAAAGTATTATTACATGTTATGAGAGATGAAAGGCAGCAGAAGATGATTGGAATGCAGATGCAGCAGATACATTAGAGAATAATTAGTTTATCTTATTGTTAGCAATAAATTCCAGGTGATGCCCGGGGTCTGACCCTATGAAGTATAAGAATATCAGAGATAGTGTGTTTTATGCTGATTTGAATTGCTTTTCAGAAGGGGACTTAGTTCGATTAAAAGATTTTGACGGCAATGAATTTGCAGTCAATGTAAGCGGCTGGTTCTGTCCGGAGAGAGGAAGTTCCAATGAAGTCTATGTGAATTGGGTTGAAAATGGGATAAACAGTGTTTATGGTGGAATTTATATTTCTTATGGCGATTATGAAATGACAGAGGATGATATACCTATACCATGTGTTGAGGACGAGCTTGTTGTAAAATTTAGTGAGGTAAATGATAATCTGGAAGCTGTAGTTAAGGGTATTATGGATGTTCTTGATAAGATAGAAAGTCAATATGTAGAATTAGAGATTTAAATTGGTAGGAGATGTATGCAATGAGTTTAGAAGATAATATTGAAGATTTAGTTAAAATACAGAATATTTTTAATTATAGATTAACAGAATTACATTGGTTTTATAGTCCTTTCCATTTTATGGATTCAAAAGTAAGTTTTGAAAAAATAAATAGAATGAAAAATGATAATAGAAAACAAGTACTTGTGCTAGATAGAAATATTTTTTCTAGATTGATTAATGTAGTATCAAAAGGGAAGACGGATGAAGGGAGTACTCAAGATATTGCGATTTTAATAGCATGGTCTGCCTTAAATAATGTGGAAATAATGCCATATTATGCATTAAATGAGTTTGCAGAAGGAACCAATTGTGAGATGGCGGCTCAAAGAGAATATAATATTTTTAAAAAAATATTTACTGATATTACATTATTAAAATGGTTGGCAATGGCATTAGGATTTGAAAAAGAAAACAAGACACTGATAGAGTTTGAACAGAGTATAGAAGAGATAGAAACAGTATTTTATAATACTTCAACAGATTATTTGAGTAATTATGCTGCAATGTTACACTTGGCTTCCATATTACTTGCTGAAAAAGAACAAATTACAAAGTTTAAAAAATATTATGAATGGTTTTATAACAATTTGAAGGTTTCAAGATATACAGAAGTTTATGTTTGTAGATTATTATTGGGCAATAAGGGTTATAAAGAACCAAAAAAAATACATGGGAAAAACATGGATGAAGCAGTTAAGGGATGCCAAAATCAGGCAAGAGATTTATCCTATCTCACACAGCTTTCAATTGATCGTTGGCCAATTGAGCAATATGAGCCTATATTAGTAACAGATGATCAAATGTTAGGGGATATATTTGTTAATGGATGTTTTAATAAAGAATCGATTAGAGAATTTGAGAGAAACATTAAAACATCAAGTAAAAAAATTTCTGAATGGGTTAGTGAATTGCTTGTTAATCATAAAGAAGTCGTAGAAGATGATTATAAGGCTTATTGTAAGGAGGTGATTGAACAAGAATTAGATTTATTCAGAAATGTTTTTAAAAGCAAGAATGGTCTGCTGGATAATTAATAGAAATTGGAATAAGCTAGTATGATGATTTTTAAATAGCAACAACTAATGAAATTCATAAAACGCCGATATATAGGTTATTAATAAGAAGCACTTCAGAATGAGGTGCTTTTTGTATTACTTGATTTACAGCGATAGGTGCAGAAAGGAGACAGGAGTACATTGCAGAAATCAAAACGAATCAAGACAGTAATAATAAAGATATAAGGTAAGCGCTTAGATGGTTCTTTCCGTGCTTAGTTGAATTTAACGTGAAAGAGTTCTCCGAATAGCACTTTCGATTTCAATAATTCAAAACTGTTTCGCCCATACATTATTCGTTTTATAACTTTGATTTTATTTACACTGCCTTCTGCTAAGCCATTATTATACGAATATATAATTCCATTTTTTACAGCAGTTAAGTCCTTTTTTATGCCATTTATAAATGTTTGAAGTTCAGGGATATCGTATTTTTGTGCTTCATTGATCCATTCATCTAATTTTGCAGGATTATTAGAAAATAGGACATTACAAAACTCTTTGGTTAATGCATACAGCTCACTTAATAAAGGATATTTTTTTAATACTTCCTGATACTGTTTGGCTGTGATTGTACCGATATCCTCGAGTTTTTTATAAACCAACTGGCATAAGGATTTTCTTTGCACATATTCAGAATGCGGCTTCTCTGTTTCGTTCTGTTCATACATTCGTGTTCTTTCTTTTTGCATAAACATTCGTAACGAAGCTACACTGCCTGTATATCCCTTTTTACAAATAATATCATGTATTTTAGGGTAAGTTAATCCTTTGCTTCTGAGTTCTATTACTTCCCTTTCATATGGAGCTAATTTCCCTGGAATTCGAACATTATAGTGTCCATTCGTAATTGAAAAATCAGGATTTAAATAATTTTGTATGGTTTTATAGGGATGATGCATTAGAGTGGCAATCTGCTCAATGGGATATCCCGCCAAGGCCATCTGTCTTGCTTCTTCTATTTCCTGTTCTTTTTGTTTTACTGCCAGCTGATGTTGCCGTTCCCTGGCAATTTCCTTGCTTTTAGGAACTTGGTCTTCTGGAATAGCAAGATATTTTTGGATTGTTTTAGGCGAAGAATGTAGCAATAACGCTATATCCGATATGGTCAGTCCTTCCCTGCGTTTTTCATGGGCGAATTTTATACGCAATGACCGGTTTGCAGTGTTATATAATGCTTTCATTTCATCCGTAATGCTTTCTGTTAAGGGTATTTCAACCCTTGCAGGAAACTCACGAAATATATATTTACAGATAACTTCCGAAAGTCCCTTTATCAAGTGAAAACGGTCACTAATCTGTATGACATCAGGATGAGAATTTGTAGCAGCGGATGCGTATGTAATGGCTCCATCCCTTGAAATAACTTCGATATTGTGAAACGTTTTCAACCAGTTGCAGACATCATTTGTGTCTCTTGACGGAATCATATCAATAATTCGATGATTCTCTAAATTTATCATAACTGTTCCATAAGAGAATCTTTTACGGAGCGCAAAATCATCCACACATATCATTTTTACAGAAGATTTATCCACAATGGATAGCATTTTTTTTAAGCAGATCACAGATGCTGCTTTTACAAACTGTAATATTTTCACTTTTTAAAAGTTTAGAAGCATTCAACGAGCTTAGCTGGGATGATGTATATAAAATATTTTGGATTAACCGGTTCGTTTTTTTCGATTTAGCAGTCACAAATGGATGTTTCTCTGAAAAAGTTTTGTGAGAACAGTCCGGATTCATACATCGCATTTTCCTGGTATCGACTAACAGGATGACCTTTTTTCCCTGCATAGGAAGATCTTGAATTTCTCTTTGATAAATAGAATGAACTTTAGATGTTTTGCTTCCACAAAACGGACATTCTAATTCAGTTATTGTTGATGCAATATGAAAAATCACTTTATTTTCTTTTATGCGATATTGTATTAGTTCATAGGCTGGGTCAAGTAACTTAATAAATTCGTCCATACAGATAACCTTCCTAGTAAATATATTTTGAATATATTATATAACTTCAATACATTAATTTCAACCAATAACGGAAAGAACCGCTTAGATTTCCGGTATGATAGAAAAAATCCCCGACTACTTTTCCGCAGCCGGAGTACCTTGACAATTCACATATGATTGATTTGCTTCGTTCGCACGACGTTTGATCTCCGCTTTGACATTCTCGTTCCACGGCGACAGAAGTTCTAATCCACCATCACTCATCCTACTACCAGAAAGTTTTTCAAGCAGATAGGTAAGATAGTGATAGACGTTTACTCCATTGGCTTTTGCCATTTCTACCATTGTGTACACGATGGCACTGGCCTGTGCTCCGTTAGGTGTATCACAGAACAGCCAGTTTTTGCGGCCTACTGTAAACGGGCGGATCGCATTTTCGCTGAGAATATGTCGGGGTCTGACTCTATGAAGTGCAACTAAAAAGGATAAAGCAGAGTTAAAAGATCTATAAAAGAATTATAAAATCAGAAATAGAGTGGAAAGAGAGGAGAAAAAAGCCAGAGGTTACTGTTCAAGGGTATGCATAAGTCATTGTAAAAAGTGACGAATTTTTATTTTTTTATATTGTGGATAATCATGTTCAGCAGAAAAAACTGTGTTTATAGTTTTTTCTGCTGTTCCTTTTCTGAAAGCTTATACACAAAAGATTATCTTTCAGGCATATTTTTGGATAAGGTAAAAGAACTCCAGCACCAGTTTTATGAAACTGCAGTCAGGCTGGAAGAAGAACAGGGAAAAAATCTGAAACTCCGTGCACAGATAAACCGTGATTATGAAAATTCCTCTATCCCTTCTTCCAAAACACTCCGGAAGAAAAAGATCACGAACAGCAGGGAAAAGACCGGAAGGAAACCCGGAGGCCAGCCAGGCCATAAGGGACACTGCCGCAAAAAACAGGAGCCGAACCGGCCGGCAGTCCTTCTCCCGCCTCCGGGCATTTCTGTTTCTTCTTAACAATGACTGCTGTACATCGATCGATAAGAGCAGACAGTTTCTGTCAGACCTGACCGGTGGAAAACTGAATATCTCAAAAGGAATGGTGAGCAGACTCAGCAGGGAGTCTGCCTTAAAAACGGAAGCTGAGCGCAGGTCTGCTTATGCAGATATGCTGCTTTCCTCTGTCATGTATACAGACTGTACAAATGGCAGGGAAAACGGAAAGGGCTGCCAGATATATGTCTGCGCAACGCCGGACGGAAAAGCCCTGTATTTTGCCCGTGAGAAAAAAGGGCATGAAGGGGTAAAGGGCACGGTCACTGAAGATTACCAGGGGATCCTTGTACACGATCATGACCGGACCTTTTATAATTATGGAACGGATCATCAGGAATGCCTTGCCCATGTGCTGCGCTATCTGAAAGGCAGCATGGATAATGAGCCGGACCGTACCTGGAATAAAGATATGCATTCACTGGTACAGGAAATGATCCATTTCCGGAATGGATTACAGCTGTCTGAGGAACCGGATCCCTGTAAGGTCTCTGAATTCGAAGAAAGATACCGTAAGATACTGGAGACCGCCCGGAAGGAATATGAAGATGTTCCGGCAAACGATTACTATAGAGACGGTATAATTTATTTCTGAGAATGGAGAAATATATGCAGAACCATCTGCTGTTCCTGCATGATCTCCGGGTACCTGCCACTAATAATGAAGCAGAAAGGCTTCTAAGGAATTATAAGCGGAAACAGGCGCAGGCCGTGACATTCAGAAGTTTCGAGAGCATCGATTACCGCTGCCAATGCATGAGCATGCTTGTTTTGATGCGCTTAGAAGAACCAGAAAATATATTTGACAGAGTGTCCGGGATATTTGGATAAAGAAAACCGATGGCTTTAACTGTTTCCCAGTTTACACCATCGGTTTTCTTAAGTCCAGTTAGCCCTTGAACAGTAACCGACAGGGTATTTTTTTGCCCATTTCAGAACAAAAAACCTTGAAAAAGGACAAAAAATCTGTTAAAATAAGAACAATAAGTTCTGCAAATTAAAAATACGAATAAATCAATACAAACAGGGAATAATAATCATAGACGTATTCCTTTATTTTTTACATCGAAAAGCCCAAAATGTTCTTCCTAAAATCGTAGATTATCACACTAAGGGAGTCAGTTTCTTTCGGATTCGATAATTTTCAACTACGGATAATTTTACATAATGTGACACATCTTGTCAATATTTATAAAGCAATCTGCTAAATTCTATGCTGTTTTACCAAAGCATATTTATATTATCATTCGTTTTTACGAAATTTTTAATGAGGTTCATCCTTTAATTCGCCATATGGAGCTAAATGGCTTAGCTCATTCACCGTAAATAAAACCGTCACGCGGAAATTGAAAGGAGAACCACTAATTATGCCACGAAAAGGTGAAAACATTTACAAACGCAAAGATGGACGATGGGAAGGAAGATACATCAAAGCACGGTCAAAGACCGGAAAAGCTGTTTACGGATATGTATATGCCCCCACCTATAAGGAAGCAAAAAGAAAGCGCAGTCAAGCTATTATTAATATAGAAGCGAACCAGACTACTATCTGCAAAGTTCCCGAAACTACAATGCCAACATGTTTTATCAGAAAACTGACAAATGACTGGATGAATTCCATACAGTCTCAAATCAAAAAGTCTTCTTATGTTAAATACTACAATATACTTCATACTTATATTCTTCCGGAATTTGATAATGTTCCATTAAGTGAACTCACTTCATCCCGAATTCAAAAGTTCTGTGATGACCTTCTTACCCATGGCAGTTCATCCGGAGAAGGACTTTCACCAAAGACAGTTCTGGATATTCTGTCTCTGATGAGAAGTCTGCTCAGATATGCCCAGATTCAGGGATATCAGCCGCCAAGTACCGGAAAGGAGATCATCATCCGCCAGAATGCGCCGGATACAGTCGTAATTCCGCGTTCCTCTCAGGACATTCTCTGCCGATATCTTTATGCCAATATGTCAGAACGCAATCTTGGGATTCTGCTGTGTCTTTTTACGGGAATGCGGGTTGGTGAAATCTGTGCGCTGAAATGGGAAGATTTTTCATTCCAGGAAAAATCTATCTATGTCCACAACACAATGCAGCGGCTGCAAATTCCAGATTCCACCACCGCACAGAAAACCCGTATTATGGTTACATCGCCCAAAAGCAAATGTTCTATCCGTACAATTCCAATTCCAGACAGTCTGATCCAGCTCATTCAAAAGGAATTTCCCAACCGTCAGGGATATGTTCTTGCCGCTGTAAATGAAAAATATATTGAACCCCGCACTATGCAGAAATATTTCCATTATGTACAGAAACAGTGTGGCCTGGTTCCTGTGAATTTTCATGCACTGAGACATACATTTGCCACACGCTGTATTGAACTCGGCTTTGATGTCAAGAGCCTGAGTGAAATTCTTGGACACGCTACTGTAAATATTACCCTGAACCGGTATGTGCATCCCTCCATGGAACTAAAGCAGCAAAACATGCAAAAGCTCTCCTGCCTGTTAACAGTCATATAATCTAGTCAAAAACCCCGAAGCTCCTGATAACTACAGGAGTTTCGGGGTTTTGTACCACTTAGTGTGATACTCTGCGGCTTCAGTTAGGAAATGAGGTGACCTTCGCCATGTTATTTGTGTACGAATGTACGGGAAATATTATCGCAGAATTTAAGAAATTTTACGATACTCAATTATCAGAGGAACAAAAGAAAAGAATTTTTGTTCCCACATATGACTGTATGAAGAAATATCAGGGATCATGGCATATGGAACAGAAGCCGGCATTCAGAAATTGTTTTCTTATCGAATGCAGAGACAGAGATGATTTAGCAGATATGTTGCACAGGCTGCAATGCGCTGATATTTTGGCAGAGAATATTACCGCAAATGCCATAGCCTTATTTCCTGAACAGGAAGTATTCTTACGGAATCTGATGATGCCGGAAACGAAAAAGATTTCTATGTCAACAGGATACATCAAAGATGGAAGAACCTATGTGACCAAAGGCCCTCTGCAGGGAAGGGAAAAAATGATCAGCAGGATAGACCGGCATAAAAGGCTGGCAAAGCTGAGATTTGCAGCAGGAAATACTGACAGGGAATTATGTGCAGGGCTTGAGATTATTTCAAAAAGCTGAGCATAGAAAAACAGTAAACCTGCATCAGAGAAGGAAGAGAAAGCGAATGAAGGAGAACAATGCGATGAGGAACAAAACAGAACCTGAAGTCAGAGTCTGTAACAGAGACTGTGGCTTGTTTGTGTTGGGAAAATACAAAAGAGACAGCTATAAAGAATAAACAGCTAAGAAATAAAAAGATGACATAACAATAAAAAGAAAAGGTTTTAGGGAATAACAAATGAGTGAAAGCAACAAAAAAAGCAAACGAAAAATAGAACACTGGGAACGGGTGTCCCTGTTGTTAATGGTATATGACTTTATAGCAATTCTGGTATCTTACCTTGCCGCATTGTGGCTCAGGTTTGACTGTAGATTTGATGGCATCCAGAAAGATTACAGACAGACCTATTTCCACACTGCATGGATTTATGCGGCGTTCTGCATAGTAGTATTCTGGTTTCTTCGTCTTTATAAAAGCATCTGGAGATTTGCAAGTTATACAGAGCTGATTCGTGTGATCCTTGGAACAGTGATTACAGGTTTAGTCTATGTTATTGGCGTGACTGTCTGTGTGGAGAGAATGCCGGTTTCCTATTATGCATTCGGTATCATCATTCAGTTTTGTCTGACATTGGGCGTCAGATTTGCATATCGTTTTGTTTTACTTCTGAGAGGAAGAAGAAATGAAAATGCACCTTATGAAAAAAGAGTAATGCTGATTGGTGCCGGAAGTGCAGGGCAGATGATCTTCCGCGATATCAAACATGCCAAAGAAACCAGTGAGAAGGTCTATTGCTTCATTGATGATAACGAGAACAAATGGGGCAGATATATTGATGATGTTCCTGTATTTGGTGGCAGAGAGCGCATTATGGAAGCGGTTGCGAAATTTGGTATCGAAAAGATTTATGTAGCCATCCCAAGTGCCAAACCTGAGGATAAAAGAGAAATCTTAAGGGTTTGCAATGAAACAAATTGTGAACTGATGAATCTGCCGGGAATGTATCAGCTTTATACAGGCGAAGTTTCCGTAAGTAAAATGAAACCAGTCCAGATAGAAGATCTTCTTGGCAGAGATCCGATCAGGACGGATATGGATGAGGTTTTCAGATATATTACAGGAAAGGTTGTTCTGGTTACTGGCGTTGGTTCCATTGGATCTGAATTAGCCAGACAGATTGCAGCACATGATCCGAAACACCTGATTTTATTTGATATTTATGAAAACAATGCCTACGACATTCAGCAGGAACTGAGAAAGAAATATCCAAATCTGAAGTTGGATACCATTATCGGTTCCGTCCGTGACAGCAGAAAAATCTTCAAAGTATTTGAAGACTACAGACCGGAAATCGTATACCATGCAGCAGCGCATAAACATGTACCGTTGATGGAAGACAGTCCATGCGAAGCAATTAAAAATAATGCAATGGGTACATACAAAACAGCATATGCGGCAATGGCTCACGGATGTAAACGATTTGTACTGATCAGTACAGATAAGGCAGTAAACCCGACAAACATCATGGGTGCGTCCAAACGTCTCTGCGAAATGATCATTCAGGCATTCGACCATAAGATTAAAGAGGGAAAAGCAGATGAGATTCCACAGCTTTTTACACATGGAATGGATGAAGTGATTGGTTCACCGAATGTACTGGAAGGCTTAAAGACAACACAGACAGAGTTTGTGGCAGTGCGATTTGGAAATGTACTGGGAAGTAATGGCTCTGTAATTCCGCTGTTTAAGAAACAGATTGAAGCGGGCGGACCGGTAACAGTTACACATCCGGATATTATCAGATATTTCATGACAATTCCGGAGGCAGTGAGCCTGGTGCTTCTTGCGGGGACTTACGCGAAAGGTGGAGAGATCTTTGTGCTGGATATGGGAGAGCCGGTGAAGATCGATACGCTGGCGCGGAATCTGATCAGATTGTCGGGGTATAAGCCGGATGTGGATATTAAGTTGACATATACGGGACTTAGACCGGGTGAGAAGTTGTATGAAGAGAAGTTGATGGCGGAGGAAGGACTGAAGAAGACAAAGAATGATCTGATTCATATTGGATGTCCGATTCCGTTTGATATTGAAGAATTTTTGGAGCAGCTGGAAGGGCTTCTGGAAGCTGCTTATAAGAATAAAGATGATATAAAAGAACGAGTACAGAAAGTAGTAAGTACTTATCATCCGGTATAGGATATAGAAATTAGAGGAGCAAAGAAAGGAGATTAGGAAAGGTCTGTTGTGAGTGATCATAATAGGCTTTTGCTATTTATAAACATAGTAAGGGAGAATGAAAAATGGCATTTATAAATGATGGAAGATTTGAAAAATTTAAAAATAAAGTGTGGCTTTCTTCACCGACAATGTATCCGGATTCCATGAAATATGTAATGGAGGCTTATGAAACAAACTGGATGTCAACAGTAGGTGAGAATATAAATGAAGTTGAGAAAATTGCCGCAGAAGTATCTGGAACGAAATATGCTGTGGCTTTATCCTGTGGTACAGCGGCACTTCATCTTTGTATGAAACTTGCAGGAGAAAGACTATATGGAAAACCATCTGTAGGAGTAGGTGCATTACAAAACAGACGAGTTTTTTGTACTGATATGACATTTAATGCAACATTGAATCCAGTGGTATATGAGGGTGGCATACCAGTATTTATTGATACAGAATATAACTCATGGGGAATGGATCCAGTAGCCTTAGAAAAAGCATTTGAAATGTATCCGGATGTAAAACTGGTTGTTTATGCTGAATTATATGGCTTTCCGGGAAATATAAAGCAGATTAAAGAAATCTGTAAGAAGCATGGAGCTTTGTTAGTGGAAGATGCGGCAGAAGCTATGGGAGCAACCTGGGAAGGTAAACAGTGTGGCTCTTATGGCGATTATGCAGCAATATCTTATAATGGTAACAAAATTATTACTGGATCTGCGGGTGGATGCTTATTGACAGACTCTTTGGAAGACGCAAATCAGGCTCGTAAGTGGTCAACACAGGCAAGAGAAAATGCAGCTTGGTATCAGAATGAGGAGGTAGGATATAACTATCGTATGAGTAATGTCATCGCCGGAGTCATTCGAAAACAGTACAATCATTTGTATGATCATATTGCACAGAAGAAAATAATATATGAAAGATATAAAGAAGGCTTAAAAGAGCTTCCGGTGCAGATGAACCCATTTGATGGAACAAAAGCTGAGCCAAACTACTGGTTGAGTAGTTTGATAATTAATGAAGATGCAATGTGTAAGCAGGTGAGGAGTGAAACAGAAGTGCTTTATATTTCAGAAACAGGGAAAAGCTGTCCAACAGAGATTTTAGATGCTATTAGTTCAATCAATGCGGAAGGTAGACCAATTTGGAAACCGATGCATATGCAGCCAATGTTCAGAATGCATGAGTTTGTGACAGTAAGTGGATCAGGAAGAGCGAAAACAAATGCATATATTGCAGGTGAAATCAAAAATATTGGTGCAGATATCTTCCAGAGAGGTTTGTGCCTGCCAAGTGATAATAAGATGACAGCGGAACAGCAAAATAGAATCATTGAAGTAATAAGAGCTTGTTTTGAGTAATATAGCTTCAAAAGAGTAGGAGAGAATTGTGTCAAAGAAAAAGATAATAAGTTGTATTATTGCCGGGGGAGTTGCTGCAACAGCAATTACAGCAAAGGTAATGAAAAATAAGGCTCAAAAATCTACATACAGAGCAGCGGTTATTGATCCGATTATTCCACGAAAAATGGGGTTTTATGAGAAATACGTAAAGAGAATGATAGATATAATATGTGCAACTGGTGCAATTGTAGTATTTAGTCCTTTATATTTAGGCATCGCACTTCTTGTTAGGATAAAACTTGGATCACCTGTATTGTTTATACAAGACAGACCTGAATTAGTTGGATTGGATGGAAAAGAAACTGTATTTAAAATGTATAAATTTCGTTCTATGACAGATGAAAGAGATGAAAATGGAGAATTACTTCCAGATGAGGTGAGATTAACTAAGTTTGGTCAATGGCTTAGAAATACTAGTTTGGATGAATTACCGGAAGCGTTTAATATACTTAATGGAGATAGCGGTATAATAGGAACAACCAAGAAAAACATTGATTTTACAGGGGTTTCGCTGGCTTAGTCGAATTTTGTTATGATAATTTTTCTTTGTGTTGTGTCGATTGAGCGGGGGAACAAATATAAAAGAATGGTTTCTTGGATGCTTATTTTGACCCACACTGTAAGCTGAAAAATTATGATAAGGAGGTTTGACCTAGCCTGCGGATGCTCTTTAAAAAGAACATTCACAGGCTAGTCGTCGTGTTAAAGAACTTACCTAATAAAAACAAATAATTATGAGGAGCGTGTTGAAAATGGGAAGAAAATTATTAATTGTAGCCTCTAAAAGATATGGAGATTATGTAAAAGAGATAGCAGAGTCAATGGGTTGCTTTGAGGAAATCTCCTTTGTAGATAATGACAGAGAAGGAGCTATTGGAAAACTGGAGGATGTGGAAAGTTTTTATCCGGAATATAACTGTGCAATAGCTGCATGTGACGATGGAACAGAAAGACTTGAGTGGAATAAAAAGTTGGAGGCACTTTACAATATTCCAGTTTTATTTCATATGGATTCTACTATTTCCCCATCAGCTAATTTAATGCCTGGCTGTATTGTTGAGCCAAGGGCTGTTGTCGGCTGTGGAAGTACTATTGGGCAGGCAACGGTCATTGGTGCCAATGTGGTGGTAGAACCATATTGTTTTATTGGAGATAGTTGCACATTAAAATCAGGAACAATTGTGAAATCAACAAGTATGGTTGCAATGAACACAAGCACAGAACAAGGAAGTGTTCTGTTTACGTCATTAACAAAGGAATGATAAGGTTCAATAATTATAGGAAGGATGAAACCGCCCTGATTTTCGTGGGGGGGGGGTACACGATGAATAGTACAAATGAAACAAAGATGGATATGAAACAGGCAAAACAAAATAACACGCCAAACATACGCTGGACGCTTGTCGGGTATGATTTGATTGTATATGCATTAGTAGCAGTTATACTCCTGGTGTTATATGGAGGAATGGATAAATTATCAACTGTTGGGATCTTTCAACAAGTAGGTCTTTCTGTTTTGTGTATTTTCACAGCACGTCTAATAGGTAAAATTTACGGGCAAGTATGGAGATATGGTGGGATTCAGTGTTATATCCGCTTGCTGTTTACTGACTCTATCGCTTTTGTGGCGTATCTATGTCTGGAACTCCTACTTCCAGTTCAAAAAATTACATTTGCAAGATTACTTTCATTGGTTAGCTTGAATTTATTAGGAGCATTGGCGCTTCGCATGATGTATCGCTATGCATACAAATGTGGAAACCAGGAGACAACAAGAGGAAAAATTCTTTCTATATTATTGCATGTATTTTCTGGTATTGAAGCTGGAAATGAAAAAGAAGTGCAGAAGATCAAAGTTGCAATTATTGGTGCTGGACGAGTTGGTGTGAGTTTGGCAGAAGAACTTTTGAACAATTCAGAAGCAGCGTATGTACCAAGATGTTTTATTGATATTAATAAGGAAAAAGTTGGACGAGATATACATGGCATTCCGGTTTGGTCTGAAACGGAAGCAACTTTTAAGAAGTTAGGCGAATTTGAAGTACAGGAAATCATTTTTGCAATCCCATCAATGGATGCAGCAAAGAAGAAAACTCTTTATGAGTATTACAAGAATGCGGGATACAAATTAAAAGTATATGATTATCCGACTATGTATGCGGCAGGAGGAAAACGTCATCTTCGAGAATTTGATATTGAGGAGCTTTTATTTAGAAAACCTTTAGTTGTTTCGGATGAGCGTACCAATGCATATTACAAAGATAAAGTCGTACTGATCACAGGTGGTGGCGGTTCTATTGGGTCAGAACTGTGCAGACAGTTGGCCAAGATGAATCCGAAGAAGATCATTATCTTAGATATTTATGAAAATGGTGCATATGATGTTCAGCAGGAATTGAAGATCGCATATGGAAATAAGCTGGATTTGCAGATTGAAATTTGTTCCATCACTCATAGAAAAGCTCTTGAAAGAGTATTTGAAAAATATCATCCACAGATCATTATCAATGCAGCCGCTCACAAGCATGTCCCATTGATGGAGCATAACTGTGTAGAAGCCATTTACAACAATGTATTTGGCACACAGAATCTGGTGGAGCTTTGTGAGGAGTATGGTGCGGAACGCTTTATGATGGTATCCACGGATAAAGCGGTTAATCCGACAAACGTAATGGGTGCAACTAAGAGAATGTGCGAGATGATCGTTCAAAGCGCAAGTACTCATGGAAAAGTAAGATACAGTGCGACTCGTTTTGGAAATGTACTTGGCAGTGCCGGATCGGTTATTCCATTATTTAAACGCCAGATTGCTAATGGGGGACCGGTTACAGTTACAGATAAACGAATCATCAGATATTTTATGACAATTCCAGAAGCATCACAGCTTGTTCTTCAGAGTGGTGCGATTGCCAATAATGGAGAGCTGTTTGTTCTTGACATGGGACAGCCAGTAAAGATTATGGATCTGGCAGAGAATATGATTCGTCTGTCTGGTGTACAGGGAATTGAAATTATTGAAACGGGATTAAGACCGGGCGAGAAGCTGTATGAGGAGCTTTTGGTTAAGACAGAGGAACTGGATAAAACGGATAATAGTATGATTTTTATTGAAAGAGATACAGCTTTAAATAAAGAAGAGATTTATAAAAAAATCAAAGTTCTTAGAGATGCCTGTGATACAGGTGATGATTTGATTGCAAAAGAAGCTCTCCGAAGTGTTGTACCAACATTTAAGACACCAGAAGAGGTAAACAAAGAGATTGCATAAAGAATAACCACAACATGGAGCGATATAAAAGAGGTAATTACATATGTTTAAAGAGAACAATAATTTTGAAAAATTTGAATCAAAGGTTTGGTTGAGCAGTCCGACTATGCATGGTCCGGAAATTGAATATGTGAAAGAAGCGTATGAAACAAACTGGATGTCCACAGTTGGAAAAAATATCAACGAAGTTGAAAGAATGGCATGTGAATATATTGGATGCAAACATGCAGTTGCATTATCTGCCGGAACAGCATCATTGCATCTTGCTATGAAATTAGCTGGTATTGAAGCATATGGTATGCCAAAAGTTGGACATGGTGCATTGGAAGGAAAGAAAGTTTTTTGTTCAGATATGACTTTTGATGCCACTGTAAATCCTGTTGTTTACGAGGGCGGTGAACCGGTATTCATTGACACGGAATATGACACATGGAATATGGACCCGGTGGCACTTGAAAAAGCATTTGAAATTTATCCGGATACGAAGGTAGTAGTAGTTGCTCACCTTTATGGAACACCAGGAAAAGTAGACGAATTAAATGCCGTTATCAAGAAACATAATGCAATTCTGGTAGAAGATGCTGCAGAATCTATGGGAGCTACATATAAGGGAGTACAGACTGGCACATTTGGAAAGTATAATACGATTTCCTTTAATGGAAACAAGATTATTACTGGTAGTGCTGGTGGATGCTTCCTGACAGATGATGAAGAAGCAGCAAATAAGGTTCGTAAGTGGTCAACTCAGGCGAGAGAAAATGCTGCATGGTATCAGCATGAAGAACTGGGATACAACTATCGGATGAGTAATGTGGTTGCTGGTGTTGTTCGTGGACAGTTTCCTTATCTGGATGAACATATTGCACAGAAAAAAGCAATCTACGAAAGATACAAAGAGGGATTAAAGGATTTGCCAGTATCCATGAATCCAATGGATCTGGAAAATTCAGAACCAAACTACTGGCTTTCCTGCTTGATTGTTGATGAAGATGCAATGTGCAAACAGGTTCGTGGAGAGCAGGATGTCTGCTATGTCAAAGAAGCCGGAAAAACGTGTCCGACTGAAATTCTGGAGGCAATTGCATCTATTAATGCAGAGGGCAGACCGATTTGGAAACCAATGCATATGCAGCCAATTTATCGTTTAAATCCATTTGTTGTCAGAGATGGTAATGGACGTGCAAGATCAAATGCGTATATTGCTGGTGGTGCAGCTGATGTAGGAATGGATATTTTTGCAAGAGGATTATGTCTGCCAAGTGATAATAAAATGACTGCGGAGCAGCAGGATAGAATTATTGAAGTGATTAGAGCTTGTTTTGAGTAGAAATATATTGTGGGAGAGATTATAGTGTCAAAGAAAAAAGTAGTTGGAATTATAGCATCATCTATTGTTGCTGGAACAGCGGTAGTGACTTGGATTATGAAGAAAAAAGCGGAAAAAACCTCTTATAAAGCTGAAAGCATAGAAGCAATTCCGACACGTGAAATGGGATTTTATGAGAAATACGTTAAAAGAGCAATAGATATTGTTTGTGCATCAGCAGCGATTATATGTTTTAGTCCATTATATATAGGTGTTGCAATTCTTGTCAGATTCAAACTTGGAAGTCCGGTATTGTTTACTCAGGACCGTCCAGGTCTGATTGGAGAAGATGGCAAAGAAACTATTTTTAAAATGTATAAATTTCGTACTATGACAGACGAAAGAGACGAAAATGGAGAGCTTTTGCCAGATGAGGTGCGGTTAACCTCATTTGGCAAGTGGCTTAGAAGTACAAGTCTTGATGAACTTCCAGAGACTTTTAATATTTTAAATGGGACACTTTCGGTTTGTGGTCCGCGTCCACAACTGGTCAGAGATCTTACGTTTATGACAAAGGAACAACGTATGCGTCACACTGCAAAACCAGGGTTGAGTGGATTGGCGCAGGTGAATGGAAGAAATGCAATTAAGTGGGAAGATAAATTGGACTGGGATTTGAAGTACATAGAAAATGTGTCATTGTTAGAAGATTTAGGTATTATCTTAAAAACTGTAAAAACTGCTTTTATTAAGCAGGAGGGAATTACAGATGGAGATATGGCAACAGCAGAAGACTTTGGTGACTATTTATTGAATAATGGAAAGGTGAGTCAAGAAGATTACAATAATAAACAAATGAAAGCAAAGAAAATTTTAAATCAGGAAAGTGATGTTAAAGAAGATGTTAAAGTAGATAGAAATCATCATGTACCTTTTTCCGTGGCTATGTCAGTATATAAAAGTGATAATCCCGATTTTTTTGATAGAGCACTTAGTAGTATTACTGATGAGCAAACGATTAAACCAAATGAAATTGTATTAGTTGTGGATGGCCCGGTAAGTAACGAGATAAATAATGTTATTAATAAATATGAAAAAAAGTATGAAGTATTTAATGTTATACGATTAGAACAAAATGGTGGCTTGGGAAATGCGTTAAAAATCGCAGTTGAAAATGCAACTCATGAACTAATTGCTCGAATGGACAGCGATGATGTGTCTGTTTCTACACGATTTGAAGAACAATTAAAATATTTTGAAATAAATCCTGAGATAGATATTGTGGGAGGAGATATAACAGAATTTATCGGAGAAGAAAATAATATTGTTGGGAAAAGATCTGTTCCATTATCTAACGAATCTATAAGAGAATATATGAAAACACGTTGTGCTATGAATCATGTTTCAGTCATGTATAAAAAGAAAGCAGTGGAAAGTGCTGGCGGATACCAAGATTGGTTTTGGAATGAAGATTATTATCTATGGATAAGAATGTGGTTAAATGGAGCAGTATTCGCAAATACAGGAAGCGTGCTTGTGAATGTTCGGGTCGGTGAAGAAATGTATCAACGACGAGGAGGTTCAAAGTATTTTGAGAGTGAAAAAGGACTTCAGGATTATATGCTGAAGAATAAGATGATTAATCATTCGACATATATAAAAAATGTAACTAAGAGGTTGATTATTCAAAAATTGATGCCTAACAAGCTAAGAGGTTGGGTATTTAGAACATTTGCGAGGAAAAAAGTATCATGAAGTATGTAGAAGGTCTTGTCAGTGTTATTATGCCGACTTACAAGCGCTCAGAAAAATTACTCAGAGCAATAGACAGTGTATTGAATCAGACATATAAAAATTTAGAATTGTTACTAGTAAATGATAATGAGCCATTTGATGAATATACGGAATTGTTGAAAAAAAGAGTAGAGAAATATTCGAATGATGAAAGATTCCATCTGATTCTTCAGGATAAACATATTAATGGCGCAGTTGCAAGAAATGTAGGTATTCGCCAGGCAAGAGGACAGTATATTGCTTTTTTGGATGATGATGACTGGTGGGAACTGAATAAACTGGAAGAACAGGTAAAAGAACTAAAGTCTCTTGATGATAGTTGGGGAGCGGTGTCATGTAAGTTTACATTGTATGATCAGAATGGAAATGTTATAGGAAAAACAAAGAAATATAGAGACGGATATATTTATAAAGATATATTAAATCTTATGTCAGATGTTGCAACCGGCACATTGCTTATAAGACATGACTATTTTGATACAACTAGATATTTCGATGAAAACTTGTTGAGACATCAAGATTTGCAACTTTTAGTAGACTTTACATCAAAATATAAATTAAAAGAAGTAAATCAATATTTGCATTGTGTGGATGTTTCAGACACGCAAAACAGACCAGATGCTCATAAGTTAATACAATATAAAAAAGCTTTTTTTAGATCTATAAAGCCTGTAATGGCTTCGTTAAGCGAAAAAGAAAGAAAATGTATTTATGCAATACATAAGTACGAATTGGGCTATGTATGTCTGAAGAATGGCGAAAAACGTCAGGGATTAGGATATTGTAAAGCGGTATTGAGTAGCCCGAAGGCATGTAGATTAGCTTTACAGAAAACTATTGTGAAAATTATTCAGATTTGTAAAAGATAAGTTTAGAAAGTTGTAGATGTTAGGAGAAAATATTATGATTCAATCTAAAGCAGATTTAAGGGAGTATCTAGAGGCAGATCGAATTCATTTAGGATATAGATATAAGAAACCTAAACTAAGAGATATTGTATGGCGATATGAAATTTATTTACGAAAAAGTGAATATTATAACAACGTATCGGGGGGGGGCATTTCATAAAATAGCAGGTAAATATTATAAAGCATTGTGGAATATATTAGGTTTATTGTGTGGATTTTCAATTGGGCTAAATTGCTTTGAAAAGGGCTTGAGCATATCACATATTGGTACAATAGTAGTAAATCATGAAGCGAAAATAGGGGAGAATTGCAGATTGCATGTGTGTACAAATATTGGAACTGGATCACCTAAAATAGGAAATAATGTTTATATAGGACCTGGCGCAAAAATTTTTGGAAAAATCCAAGTCGCAGATGGAACTCAGATTGGAGCCAATGCAGTTGTTAATAAAGACTTTCTTGAAGTAAATAGAACGATTGTTGGAGTTCCAGCGCATTATGTTGAAAAGTAAATTAGAAAATTTAGTGAGGAAATTAATATAATGGAAGAATTGGTTAGCATAGTTGTTCCTGTATATAATATGGGAACAAGTATTAAAATATGCGTTGAATCATTGATAAAGCAAAGTTACAAAAATATAGAGATTCTTCTTGTTGATGATGGATCAACAGATAATAGTCTACAAGTGTGTAAAAAATTTGAAGAAGTAGATAAGAGGGTACGTGTCTTTCATACTGAGAATCATGGGGCTGGTCCGGCCAGAAATTATGGAATAAAAAATGCTAAGGGAAGATATATATGTTTTCCGGATGCTGATGACTTATATGAAGAAAATGCAGTTTCAGCAATGGTGCAAGCTATGAGCAATGGAATAAACGATTTTGTTGTTGCTGGTTTTACATCGCTGGATGGAAATGGAAAAAAGGTTACAGAAAGGAGCTATAAGGATAGAGAAGTATCAGGTATCCAAATGAGGAGCAATTACAATAAATATATTGGCGAAAATGAAGAATTTGGAATAAATGGGGCTCCGTGGAATAAATTATATGATTTAAAAATTATTCGAGAAAATCAGATAGAATTTCCTGAGTTACGGCGACACCAAGACACCGCATTCATATTCATGTATTTATGCCATGTAAATAATGTTCATTTCATAGAAGAAAATGTATATATTCATTATGTGAATGACTTGAGAAAAGAATGGGATAAATATCCGATCAATTATATAGAATCAGTTGTTGGATTAAGAAAAATACAGGAAAAGACTGTATTTACTTGGAATACAGATAATAAAATTGTCTTTGATAAGTTAAATCAAGGATACATTTCAAATACTATAAAAGCTATAGAATTGTCATTATCTCATAGATTCAAAATGAAACATTATGAAAGAGTTGAATATATAAAAAATGTGGTGGAATATAGCCAAATTTTATCAATAGAAGTTCCTAGGTGTCTAGGAAAGTATCAAAATATACTCCTAAATAAATTAAGAAAAAAGAAATATATACAAGTATTATTTATAATTCATTTAAAAGTATTTGTGGAAAAAAGAGGAGGATTATTTTTGATAAAGAAATTTTAAGGAGTAATTAAGATGGAATATCAGACTATATACAATAAGGAAAATACACGTATAAAATTTTTAGCTTTTGTAATAATAATGCCCGCTTATATAGATGTACTTAATGTATTACTTAATACAATAGGGATTGGAATGACATCTGTGGTTACTGCTTGTATATATATATATGTTCTTATATCTTTGATTTTAAAATGTGGAATAAGAAAAATTGATTTTTTCTATTTGATAGGATTTTATCTTGTTTTTTTATTGAATTATGTATTTTTTTCGAGTACAAGAAGCGAAATGCTTTCGCAAGGAATGATAATTGTATATATTTTTTTTATTCCATATGGGTTGTTTAGCTTCAAAAATGTTGTGAATTGGGATAGCTTTTTTTCGTACTTATACAAATATGCAAAATGGGCAATTATATCTGGTGGCATGATGCTGTTGTTTTTACCTTATGATAAATATTTAGGATATATGGATTATTCGTATTCGTTGTTACCGGCTGTATGTGCAGCATATTACTATCAAGCGAAAGGAAAAAATATTGAAGAAGAAAAAACGTCATCATTCATACCGATGATTATGTTTGTGGCGGGAATAATTGAAATGGCGGCATTTGGGGCTAGATCCGGTATCTTATATGCAGTGCTATTTGTTGGAGTATTAGAATTATTGAGAAAAGATATATCAATACAAAAAAAATTGCTTATATGCGGTGTGCTTGTTATTGGTGGCATGATTGGTGTTTTCTATTTAGATGATATTTTATATTTGGTATCTAAACTGCCGTATTTCGAAAATTCTTATTTGGTTCGTAGTTTTCTAAAAGGAAAATTATTTAATACTGATACTAGACAAGTTATATGGCAAAGTTGTTTTGAACGACTTAATACGATGGGGATGGATGTAACTGGATTTTTTGGAGATAGACCGTATTGTGCGGGAGCTGTTTATCCACATAATATTGTACTCGAAATTTTGATGTCTTGGGGCTGGATTATTGGTGGATGTATATTAGCGTATTTACTCTGGTTGATTATAAGAGGATTGACGTGTAAAGGATTAAAACGAGATGTGTGTATTTTTATTATTTTCTCTTGTTTATCCAGATTTTTTATGTCAGGAACTTATATAAGAGAAGGAAAATTTTGGATTACAGTATTTGTTTTAGTTGCACTAGGAAAAGGAAAAAAGAAGGCGAATAATTAGATGAGTAGAGAAAAAAATTTAATAAAAAATACAGCAATACTATCGCTAGGAACGTTTGTTCCTAAATTTATTACTGTATTTATCACTCCAATATTAACAGCAAAATTAACTAAAGCAGAGTATGGAAGTTATGATTTAGTAATTACGCTGGTAGCTTTATTACTTCCGGCAACAACGTTGCAAATTAGTTCAGCTGCATTTAGATTTTTGATAGATCAAAAAGATGATAATTTAAAATGTAAAAAAATAATTAGTAGTATTTTTACATTTGTGGTGGTAACTTCCGTAATTACATGCTTACTTTATTATGTCTTGTCAGGAAAAAAATTGGGCCATATAGGTATATTAGTATGTTTCTACTTTGTATCGGATATATTGATGATTGCGGCTCAACAAGTAATGCGAGGCATGGGGAAAAATCTATATTATTCTTTTAGCACTATAATAAAAGCCATTTTGGATATCAGTATGATTATTATATTGCTTGGAGTACTTGGGACAAAGAATTTTGGATTGCTGGGTGTTATGTTATCTATGTCAATTTCTGCCTTTGCTAGTTTTATTTTTCTATTAATCAAGGGAGAGATAATTAAGTTTTATAACATTAAATATTTCGATATAAACACTTTAAAAGAGCTATTAAAGTATTCATGGCCAATGGTTCCCAATAATTTATCAAATTGGGTATTGAGGGTATCTGATAAAGTGGTTATAACTGCAGCGTTAGGAGTAGAAGCTAATGCAATATATGCTGTAGCAACTAAATTGCCTACGATTTTCGATTCATTACAAGGAACTTTTACACTTGCATGGCAAGAAAATGCTTCAATTGCTTCAAAAGATGATGATAAAGACAGATACTATTCTGTTATGTGTACAAATGTATATAACATATTTGTTGGGTTAATGTCTGGATTGATAATGACTACGCCGATTGTATGGAAAATTCTTATTCGAGGAGATTATGAATCTGCTTATTATCAATTACCTGTATTATATATAGGCATGCTTTTTTCAAGCTTTGCAGCTACAATTGGCGGGATTTATATAGCACATATGAAAACTAAAAGTGTAGGAATAACTACGACAATTGCAGCTGTAATAAATTTATTAATTGATATTTTGTTTGTAAAAAAAATTGGAATTTGGGCGGGATCAATATCAACTATGATAAGCTATTTAGTATTAGTCATCTATAGAATGTATGATGTTCAAAAATTTCAAAAAATACGATTTGAAATAAAAAAAATGATCCTGGGTATTGTGATGCTATCTATAATGGCAATATGTAGTTATCAAAAAAAAATAGCGTTTGATTTAATTAATATTTTAATATGTATTTTGGTCCTTTTTGTGTTCGATAAGGATATTATAATAATTATATTCAAAGCTTTATTCAATAAGAAAATAGAAAAAAATAAAAAGAAGGATTAATTATGCAAGAAAGAGAGAGTATTATTTTTATTACAAAAGATGCTTTTTGTAAAGATTATTTACCTTGTTACGGAAATCAATATTGGAGTGGACATACTCCGAATATTGATAAACTTGTAGAAAATGGCTCTGTGTTTAGAAAGTATTATACAGGAGCTCCCTCGACAGTTATGTCTAATATGTGTATGTTTACTGGATTATATGCACATGAAAGTGAACTGAGTCGCTATGTATTATCTGGAATACATTATCAAGGAGAAACTTTGTGGACAAAGGCTGAAGCTAAAGGATATGAGTGTCATATTATATGGGATGAAGCATGGCATTCTGTATTTAAGATGGAAGAACGTTATTATTGTTATGGTGAAAATACGAAAATTCATAATTTAAAAGAAATACGTCAAGGAGTAGGTGCTCACTATCTACATGGAGATTCATTAAAACGAGATGACAGTAAGACGGAATATGTTTACAAAACAATCGAAAATGAAATAAAAAAAATAAAAAAAGAGGCAGAAAAACCAATATTTCTTTGGATGCATATACCACATGTAATCAATGGCAGAACTGGTTATGGAACTGACATAGATGCATTTGATCATATAGTAGGGATTGCAAGAAATGAATTTAAAGATACTAATATTTTTATTGCAGCAGATCATGGAAATATGAATGGTATGAAAGGAAAAATTAGTTACGGTCATGACGTATACGAGACGGCAGTTAATATACCGTTGATTGCGCCAAGAATAGATGAAAAAAGAATAATAGATAATTTAGTATCCAATATTGATATATCTACGATTATTTTTGAACGTAAAATTCCTGAGAGAGACGTTGTATATAGTGATAGTACATTCTATGCACAGCCAAATAGAAAACTTGCTATTATAACAAAAGATTACAAATATATATATAATAAGCATTCAAAAAAAGAGGAATTATATGATTTAAGAACTGACCCGGAAGAAAATTGTAATCTTATTAGCGATACAATTTATGATGTAGATCGTCATGTAAAAACACCTTTAAGAGAATTATATTTCTATCCATATTGGGAAGAACTTGAAGAGGTACGTAGGTATTTTAGAAAAGAAAAAAACAAAATTTGGAAAACAGGAACTTTTAAAGAAGAATTTATACCTACATTAAAATATCAGGTGCAGACACATGGTTATTATCAATTGACACAGATGTTATCAAAGTTGAAGTCAAAAAAATAAATAAAAAGACGAGGAGCTGAGTAGGATGAAAAAAAATGCAATAATATTGGCAGCTGGAAAATCATCGCGATTTGCACCATTTACTTATGAAAAACCCAAAGGTCTATTTTGTGTTAAAGGTCAAATCCTTATTGAACGACAAATTGAACAATTAATCGAAGCTGGAATAGATGAAATTTATATTGTCGTAGGATATATGAAAGAAAAGTTCTTTTATCTGGAACAAAAGTATGGAGTTAAATTAATTGTAAATAATGAGTTTGGAAAAAAAGGAAATTTATATACATTATACGTTGCAAGAGAGCATTTAAAAAATACGTTTATTTGTTGTGCGGATCACTATTTTGTAAGGAATCCATTTCTTGATCCTAATCAGGAAAATCTATCTTATCGTGCCTGCGTATTTCAGAAAGGAAAATTTTGCGAATTTTCTGCAAGTGTATCTGATGCAAAGGTTATAACGGACATGTCTGTTGGAGGATGTGATTCATATGCAATGGTAGGACAAGCATACATGAATCAGAACTTTTCGGAAAAATTCAGAGAGTATATGGAAGATGAAATTAATGATTTTGGAATTGCATCCATGTTTTGGGAAGAATTCTATCAGAAACATATAAAAGATCTGACATTTTTTATGAAAGAGTATTCGGAAAATGCAATTTTGGAATTTGAAAATATTGATGATCTGAGAGCATTTGATTCAGAATTTCTTCTCAATGTTGATTCGGAAATTATTGCTAATATTTGTGATACTTTGAAATGTGAGCCTAATGAGATAAAAGATATTGATGTAATAAATGCAGGACTTACGAATGTTTCGTTTTCATTCTCTGTTGGAAAAGAAAAATATGTATATCGCCATCCCGGTGGGACTGCGGGTAATTTAATTAATCGCCAAACTGAATATTTTGCACAGACAGCAGCAAAGAATATAGGGATTGATAAATCGTTTATAAAAATGGATATATCTGGTTGGAAAATATCTCATTTTGTGGAAAACGCACGTAATTGCGACTTTGAAAAGTCAGATGAGCAGTTAAAAATAGCTATGGTTTATTTGCGTAAGCTACATGAGGTAGCACCTGATAATAGTGTCAAGGTATTTGATAATGTTAAAGAGGGTAAAAAACTCATGAAGATAGCATCTGCAACAAAAGGTCATCTTGAAAAGGAATTTACGGAGATTATTGGAAAAATAGATCGTTTATATGATTATATTAAGTCTGATGCAGAACGGCTAGGATATAATTTGGTATTGTGTCACAATGACACATATGCACCAAATTATTTATATGATAAAGATGAGAAGATTTATTTAATTGACTGGGAGTATGCAGGTCTGAATTATGCAGCAAATGATATAGGTTGTATTTTGTGTCGTTATGATTGGACAGAAGAACAGATAGAAAGATATTTGGAATATTATTTAGGACATAAACTTACGAAAGATGAGAGACGTTTTTATTATGCGTTTATTCCAATTTCAGGTTTCTACTGGTTTTGTTGGGGATTATATAAGGGAAGTGTGGGAGACGATGATTCATTTTTCTTCCTACCTAGTTATAGAAATGTGGTACGGTTTATTGACAGAGCACTGGAGAGTTATGAAAAATAGAAGTTTTGATGGAAAGGAAACAATAAATTAGTATGGTTACAGCAATTATTTTGGCAGGTGGTGTAGGCTCACGGGTTGGAGCTGGACGACCAAAGCAATTTGTAGAAGTATTAGGAAAACCTGTATTAGCCTATACGATAGAGATTTTTGAAAATCATTCTGATGTAGATGCAATCGAAATTGTATGTCATAAGGAATGGAAAGAATATCTGATAAATGACATTATAAAAAAATATAACTATAAAAAAGTAAAGTGGATTACAGAAGGTGGAGAAACATTTCAAGAGTCATGTATAAATGGTTTGAATAATTTAAAAAATGAAATCCAAAAAGATGATTATGTATTAATTCAATATGGTGCAGCACCGTTTACAAGTGAAAAAATCGTGACAGATGTAATAAAAAAAATGAAAGAAAAAGGTTCTGCTGTCACAGCAACTCCATGCTACCAACTCTTAGGCAGCAATGATGAAAATGGTGAAAGCAAAACATGGGTAGATAGAGATAAATACATACAAATTGCATGCCCGTATGGTTTTAAGTATGATTATTTGCTAGATATTTATAATAGAGCGGAACAACAATCATTATTGCAGACGATTGAGCCACATACTACTTCACTTATGTATGCATTGGGAGACACTATTTATCAGGCATATGGAGATCAGACCAACATTAAGATAACTACAAAGGAAGACCTAGATTTATTTGAGGGATATGTTTTAATGAAGAAATATAGAAAATCAGAAAACAAATAGAAAGAAGGAAAAGTATGAAAATAGCAGTAGCAGGAACAGGATATGTGGGATTATCTATTGCCACACTTTTATCTCAAAATCATGAGGTAATGGCAGTAGATATTATTCCAGAGAAAGTTGAGAAAATTAATAAAAGAATCAGTCCAATTCAGGATGAGTATATTGAGAAATACTTAAAGGAAAAAGAACTGAATCTTACAGCCACATTAGATGCCGAATTAGCATATAAGGATGCAGATTTTGTTGTGATTGCAGCGCCAACGAACTATGACAGCAAGAAAAATTTCTTTGATACATCAGCAGTTGAAGCGGTCATTAAGCTGGTTATTGAATATAATCCGGACGCAATTATGGTTATTAAATCAACAATTCCAGTAGGTTATACCGCAAGTATCAGAGAAAAATTCCACTGTGATAATATTATCTTTAGCCCGGAATTTTTACGTGAGTCAAAGGCGTTGTATGACAATCTGTATCCATCAAGAATTATTGTAGGAACAGATATTGAAAATGCCAGACTCGTAAAGGCAGCGAATACATTTGTTGGATTACTGCAGGAAGGGGCTATTAAAGAGAATATTGATACTCTGATTATGGGATTCACAGAAGCAGAGGCAGTAAAATTATTTGCTAATACATATCTGGCACTCAGAGTTTCTTACTTTAATGAGCTGGATACTTATGCAGAGATGAAAGGACTTAATACACAGCAGATCATTAATGGTGTGTGCCTTGATCCCAGAATTGGTTCCCATTATAATAATCCGTCATTTGGCTATGGTGGATATTGCTTGCCGAAGGATACAAAGCAGCTTTTGGCAAACTATGAAGATGTTCCGCAGAACATGATGTCTGCAATCGTTGAATCTAACAGAACCAGAAAAGACTTTATTGCAGATCGAGTTCTTCAGAAAGCTGGGTATTATGCATATGAGGATGAGAATACTTATGATGCTACTCTGGAGAAAGAAGTTGTGATTGGCGTATATCGTCTTACTATGAAATCTAATTCAGATAATTTCCGTCAGTCCTCAATACAGGGAGTTATGAAACGAATCAAAGCGAAAGGAGCTTCTGTTATCATTTATGAACCAACACTGGAAGATGGAAGTACTTTCTTTGGTAGCAAGGTTGTAAATGATTTGGAGAAATTTAAGGAACAGAGTCAGGCAATTATTGCAAATAGATATGACAGTTGTTTGGATGATGTGAAAGATAAAGTTTATACAAGAGACTTATATGGTCGAGACTAAAAAATGCAAATGAATTGGATGGAGGTTGAGTTGGTATATGAAAAGTAATCCACTTGTTAAGATAAATGAATTAATAGAACAGGACTATTTGATTGTTGTTGATACGAATGTATTGCTTGGATTATATCGACTTTCTCCGGACTATGCTGATTTTGCATTGAAATGTTTAGAAAAAATAAAGAGTTTTATTCGAATACCATATGTTGTAGCATTAGAATTTTCAAGGCATAATAGAAAGCTGTATAAAGACAGACAGCTTTCTATAAAAAATTCTATAAGTGATAATCTAACCATGATAGAGAATCATAAAAAGAAAGTCTTGAATGCGATTGCTGTATTGGAAAAAAGAAATTTTCCAGAAATTGACGAATTACTTAATTCTGTTGGAGCTTGTTATGATAAGGCAACCTCTTTATTGGATGATTATTTTGATGAGCATAGTGTTCTTACTCTGATAAATGATACATGGAATTCTGATTTACCTGAAGATTTTTTAGATGAATTACAAAATAATCAACAGATTATGGCTCCACTGGAACTCTCTGAAATCTATGGTATATGTGATGATGGCGAAAAACGTTATAAAAAAGAAAATCCTCCAGGATATAAGGACGCAAAGAAAAAAGACGGGATTAGAAAATATAGTGATTTAATCTGGTGGAAAGAAGTCATTCAGTATGCAAGAAAAAGTAGAAAAAATATTGTCCTTGTAACGGATGACGTGAAAGAAGACTGGTGGACGATTGATGAGAAGGGACAGTATCTGTTTCGAGGCGAGTTGATTACAGAGTTTGAAAAGGAAACAAAAATTAGGGCAAATCAGAATCAGGGAACTCAGCTGGAATCGCTAAAATTGATACCATTTATATCATCAGATTTTTACACAGCAGTTGCAAATAGTTATAATATAGAAAAAGCTGATGCGATTGGGCTGGCAATGAATCTTACGGATAAGAGTTACATATCGCATATTCAGGAAAAAGTCTTTGATGATATTTTAGATGATCTTATTTTCTCAGGTACTCAGTACGTGAATGACACGGTAACATATGTAGGAACTGAAGGAATTGAATCTTGGGATTTAGAAGATTGTGAGTTTTTAGGATATGAAATTGAATCAAGGGATGGAAACACAATATATTACAGGTTAAATTATTCGGTATGCTTGTCAGGGTATTCTCATGATTATTGGGGCAGAGATGAAGATACAAAAGCTGTAATATTATCTGAACCATTTTATCATGAGGTGAAAGGTGAAATTAGTGTGCTTGTATGCCGAGAGGCTGATTTATTGATTGACTATGAAGAAGATGACGATTATGCAAGTGCGGAAATAGAAGAAGGTGATCTTTCAGAAGTAGTGTATAAAGATTATCAATACGAACCGGAACCAGATCCGGAAGCATATACGACATGCTCGGAATGCGGGAAACCACTATCAGTTTACAATGATTTTAATGGTAAATGCCTAGAGTGTGCTGCATTGGAAGATTAATGGGAGGAATAAGGAATATGGCAAGATTCAAGAGCCTTGCAGATCAGGCAGATTCACAGGAAGCAATTTGCGATTATATGTATTACAGAGAAGAAAACAAATATATGCATAGAGCACGTGTATTAATTTCTTCCTGTGGAAAGAACCAATATAATAGAATATTAAATATAATTCCAGAGATAAGTACAAATGATGCACATGTATATATAGAAGGGGATGCACAATTTGAGAGAGACTATTATTTAGAATATTCTAATAAATTTCAGGAATTTTCATTTATTAGTGGCACATTGTTGATAAAGGCAAGGGATCGTTGGGGAAATTCGATTGAAATTGATATTACTAATGAATCATGACAGAAAATATATAAGAAATCAAAAATTGGTACTGGTTTTTTACATATTTTGTAGTAACGGTAATATAATAGTCTATCTCCCTTTCTCATGGGGAGAAACGAGGGCGAGGGGAGATTACTCTGTACCCCTCGTTTGGTTATCGAATGATTGGATTGACACGAAAAAGGAGAACGAATGAAGGTCTAGATTAAAGCAGGAGTAATCATATTTTATGTTCTGATATATTCTTTTTTGAGGAAACGTATGCGTAGAGATTTTATAAAATTTTTTAAAGCAATGATGCTATTGATGATTTTTATACTATCTCTGTTACCAGAAGCAATTATAATAAAGCAATTAGGGCTGGCTTTTCGAGCTGACACTTTGATATTATGGATGGCTGGCATAGAGGCGGTAGATGCCTGGGATGAATATGAACGAGAGAAGAATAATTATAAAAAGTATCGACGGAGCAAAGTGAACAGAAATGGGAAGACCAAAAAGGAAACCAGAATATAATTCGGAAAAGATAATGGAACAGTTTACGAACTGTATTGCTGAAGCATATATGTCTGGAGCAGGCGATGGATCAGCAAATTCATTACGGCAAATATCAGAGCAGTTCAGCATTACCTTAATGAAGACACGTAAAATATTAATTACGGCGGGTGTGTATCATACTGAGCTTAGTGAGCAGGTTATTTCATTAAGAGAAAATGGAAAAAATATTTCAGAGATTATGCAGGAGACTGGTTTGAGCAGATCTTCGGTTCATTCCTATTTGCCGTATACAAAAATGATATACAATGCGGATGAATTAAGCCTGTATGCAGAGAGGTGTAGATTGTACCGGAAAAGAAAACAGGCTGTTGAAAAACTGCATTGCTGCATCGGTAAATCATATGAATTACTGGAAAATCATTTATGGGAGACGTTAAAATTGTTTTCAGGCTATTCTTTTACGACTGTAAAGGGATTAAGATTTCATTATACGGTCAATGGAAATGAAATCCTGATTGACCGGAAAAAGAAATCAATAACCAGAAGCAGTGTAAATATTGCTCTGAAAGAAACGATGGAGATGAAGAGAAATGTAAACGGACCGAAGAAATTAAAGGTTTTTGGAGCGAGTTATCTGTACCCGATATTTTTACGGTTTGATCTGATCAAAACTGAAAGGGAATAGAATGGATATTTACCAGATATGGACAACGTATAATAAAAAGTGGTCAAAATATGAGATATTGGCATTCAGCGTATTGCTGCTTTTGACAGTTATTGTGGTAGCAGGATGTGTATGTAGAAAAAAGATTAATACAATGCAGGCAATGGCTGTTGTGATGATGGTAATATTTCTTGGAATTGTGTTTGGATCTACGGTATTTACTAGGACAAGTACTGTTCGCCAGTATGAATTGGTACCGTTCTGGTCATGGAAGGCAATTTTTAAATACAAAGACTGGGAATTGCTAAAAGAAAATTTATTGAACTGTATATTGCTGCTTCCTGCCGGAGCATTGTTACCAATAATTGCAAATCATAAAGTGAAATGGTGTCGAGCATTATTGTTTGGAGTTCTGGTATCGGCAGTAATAGAAACCAGTCAGTTGGTATTTATGCGTGGATTATTCGAATGGGATGATATGATTCATAATGGACTTGGGTGTATGATCGGAAGCATGATAATCAATTTTTTTAGCTTGAATGAAAAAGTAAATTCTACATTCTAACATACCTTGATTTTATGCGGGATTAAATTCTATTTTCGGAGATACACAACTTAATTTTTTTAGTATATAATACTTTTATACGGCATAAACAGCATAGTTTTTTGCATGATAAAAGGACATCTGGAAATAGTGTGCAGGACTAAATTCCACATGTCTGTTGGAAAGACTAAATTCTATGCAATGAAACTTGCCTGTGCCTGTACTGTTATTTTTATTTTATTAATTCTGGTATCAATGTGACTTCATCGGCTGGTATCTCTGCCAATCCTAATGCTTTATGAAGTCTGTTATCCAGCAGGAGACGGGATACTTCATATGGACTGTGTCCATTGAGGCTGTCCCGTTTTTCACTGTTGATATGATTTAATAACAGCAGCGTTGTCTTGTCTGTCATTTTTTCAAAGCTTGTTCCTTTTGGAAGGACATACCTTATATATATGTTAATGCTTAGATAAAAGTGATATGGAGATAAATGTAAATATGAAGAGATTATTGAGAATAGTTTGGTTTTTGATTAGATTGTGTATAGCATATGTATGTGCATATTTTATAAAAATAGTCAAACCAGATATGAGAGATGTTTGGATTTTGTCGGAGCGAGGTGACGATGCCAGAGATAATGGCTATTTTTTTTATAAATACTTAAAAGAAAACCAACCAGGACAAAAAGTTTTTTATATAATAAAAAAATCATCCGCAGACTATTCAAAAGTAGCAGAGATTGGCGAGGTAATTGAATATGAGTCCTTTAAACATTACATTTATTATGCTCTTTGTAGAGTGAGAATTTCTTCAAGCGTTTGGGGCGGAGATATTCCTAAAGCGGATTATGTTAGACAATTGCCTAAATTTTTTCAAAAAAAGAATGTATTTCTACAGCATGGAATAACAAAAGATTTTCAACCGGGATTGAAATATCCTAGTATTCAACCGAATTTATTTGTATGCGGTGCAAAGCCAGAATATGATTATGTAAAAACAGAATTTGCTCATCCAAAGGGAGTTGTTCAATATACGGGACTTGCAAGATTTGATAATTTGCATCAACATAAAGAACAAAAACAAATTCTTATTATGCCTACTTTTCGTAAATGGTTACAGAATGCTAATACAGACGAATTTTTTGATTCTGAATTCTACAAAGAATGGAATTCAATATTATGTGATACAAAACTTAATGAAATATTATTAAAGAAAGATATTAAGCTAGTTTTTTATCCACATTATGAATTACAAAGATTTGTAGAGTGTTTTAACAATATAAGTTCTAACATAGTAATTGCCGATTTTGAACATTTTGATGTTCAACAGCTGCTTAAAGAGTCTATGTTATTAATTACTGATTTTTCATCCGTTTTCTTTGATTTTGGATATATGGAAAAACCAGTAATATATTTTCAATTTGATCGAAAAAAGTATATTGCTGAGCATTATGATTTTACAAAAGGTTATTTTAGTTATGAGGAGATGGGATTTGGAAAAGTGGTATATCAGAGAGAAAAATTAATTAGTGAGATATTGGGATGTTTAAAGAATGAGTTTGAATTAGATGAGAAATTTAGATTGAGAATTGATAAGTTTTTTGAACTTAAGGATAACAAAAATTCTGAACGGATATACAATGCAATTCAGAAAGCAATATAGTATTAAAGAGATTGTTAACATAAATAATAATTTAATGTATTTGATTAGCAAATTAATATTTAAAGATTATATGATAAAGATGATTATTCCGATGCTCTCTGAGCCAACTGTCCGGACTTTGAGAGCCACCATTCCGGGAAATGAGAGCCAGTTAAATTTTCTGATTTTGGGTAATTAATAATATTCGTCAGAACAGTGCTTGTAAAGGCTGTTAATGCACCGCTAAAGCGGCTTCGGCCTTGACAAGTACTGTCCTGCCAAATAAGTAGTAATTAAGCAAAATCATAGTGGCTCTATGCCACTGGAGCACTGGCTCTAAGATGACCGGACAGGCGGCTCTGCCGCATCGTAATATTCAATAAAGAGAATTGCTATGAAAATCAAATATAAATTAGCAACATTTTTACATCAGTGGCATCAAACTGATAACCTTAAGAGTAATTTTTTAGAGGCTTCAAGACCTATAGATATTGCCATAGAGAAAAATTTCTTTAGCTTACGCTCTACGTTATCACAGATAACGCTTACGCTGATAAAATAGTGGTAATATACTTTAGTTAAGTAGCTAAGCAGCAGAATAAACCTTAACTTCCTGAAAAAGTAACACTCAAAAAATGGCAGAATGTAAAAAACCTTGAAAAATAGGGATTTTTTGGAAGAAAATCTTGAAAAAACAGGGGAAAGCAGGAGTAAAATATTGAGTAGAAAGTAACACTCAATATTTGAAGGGAGATATGCCATGTATCTGAATTTTGAGGTAGACATTCCGAAGATACCCGGAAAGATAAATTATGTGAAAAAAGGGGGTACAGTATACGTCAGATATGTGCTCGAAAGAGTATATCATCCAGAGAAAAAATATAATGTTCCGGAGCAGAGGATCATTGGAAAAAGATCAGAAAATAACCCAGATAGAATGCTACCAAATGAAACTTTTGTAAAGTATTTTGGCGGTCAGGAGATGCCGGAACAGAAAGCCGGACAGACGAGAAGCAGCTGTCTGCGGATAGGGACTTTTCTGGTGATCCAAGAGATCCTGAATGGATATAAACTGCCGGAGATCCTGGAAAAATATCTTGGAAAGAAGGAGACGGGACTGTTTCTGGATCTGGCAGCTTATTCTCTTATCAGTGAAAATAATGCCGCACAGTATTATCCTTTCTATGCTTACAGCCATCCGCTTTTTACAAAGCAGATGCATATATACAGTGATTCAAAAGTGTCAGATTTTCTTGCAGGACTTACAGATGATCAGAGGATAGAGTTTGTAAATGAGTGGAATGAAAACAGGGATCACCGGGAGGAAATATATATATCTTACGATTCGACCAATAAGAACTATCAGGCCGGGGATCTGAGATTTGTTGAGTTTGGCCACCCGAGAGATGACCGTGGACTGCCGGTCTTTAACTATTCCATTGCATATGATACATATAATAAAGAACCGTTGTTTTATGAGCAGTATCCTGGAAGTATCGTAGATATTTCCCAGCTCCAGTATATGTTAAAAAAAGCAGAAGGATACGGATATAAGAAGGTCGGATTTATCCTGGACAGGGGATATTTTGGCAGGGAAAACATCCGGTATATGGATGAATGCGGGTATGATTTTGTGATCATGGTAAAGGGTATGAGTGAATCTGTCAGGCGGGTGATCCTGGAAAACAAAGGAGAATTTGAGAACATTCATAAATACAATATACGGAAGTACAAGACATTTGGAAAGACAATAAAGAAAAAAACTCTATATATCAGATGAAAAAGAAAGATATTTTCATATTTATTATTCAGACCAGAAAGCGTGTGCGGAACATGAACAGATAGAGGCAAAAATAGACCGGATGATGAAATATCTTAACAGTTTAAAGGGAGAAAAAGCGACCGTAGGGGATGGATATAAGAAGTATTTTAAACTTGAAATATATGAGGATGATGGGACGATCATATGCGCAAGGGAGAGGACAGAAGTGATCCAGGAAGAGATCAATCTGTGCGGATATTTTGTGATAGTAACGTCAAAACAGATGACAGCGGAAGAAGCTTTGGAACTGTATAAGAGCAGGGATGTATCAGAAAAATTGTTCAGGGAAGATAAGAGTTATCTTGGGAACAGGAGCCTGCGGGTACAGTCAGATGAGGCTGCAAATGCGAAGATCTTCGTGGAATTTGTAGCACTGATAGTAAGAAGCAGGATGTATGTCCTGCTGAAAGACGAAATGGAAAAGCTTGACAAAAAGCCGAATTATATGACCGTTCCGGCAGCAATCCGTGAACTGGAAAAGATAGAACTGGTCCGTCAGACAGATGGAAAATACCGCATGGATCATGCAGTAACAGCAACCCAGAAAATAATCTTAAAAGCGTTTGATATGGATGCAGACCAGATACAGGACAAAGCTGTAGGATTGAGCAGACTGCTTGAAAAATATGCAGAAGAGGGGAAATAATATATGGCAAGACCGAGAAAAATGATATCTTTGGAAGAGCAGATAAAGAAGCAGGAAGAGACGGTATTAAAAGTAAAAGAAAAGTATGATTCTGAAATGATGAAACTGAAAGATCTTTATGCAAAAAGGAACGAAGAGAAGAAAAAAGAGCTGCTCAAAGCCGTTGAAAACAGTACAAAAACATATGAAGAGATCATGGCATTTATCTGTTCTGAGAGTGAAATAAATTAGATTTTGGACTGTTTTGATGAAAAAAGGGCAATTTGAGTGTTACTTTTTCAGGAAGTTCACGATAAAATCAGAAGCACATAGCATCTGAATTGTATTGACTTATAATATTAAAAGAAAGGAAGGAAAGGTGTGATAATTAACTTTCTAATTATCATACAAATATAAAATGTATGGAATGCTATAATAAGTATACAAAATATTGCTACAATAATGAAACAACTAGAGGATGGATAGAACATAGAACACATTCTCATCAGAAAATGGAACAGTTAAGAGTAGAGAAAGAAAAGAATGCATTGTGCTTGCCAGATAAAGATATGTTTCATGAAGCTTTTATGGGGGGAGTCTATTCAAAAGAAAACGTTCCGCTTAAACTAGCTTTTCAACGAGATGGATTAAAAAAGTCTAAAGAATTAATAGAAAAGAGTGATTTGAATAATATAGTTCAGTTGAAAGGGGAATATGTATATTTAGGGCAATATCGTAGACATTATGGAAGTTTTCTAATAGATTCTATTTCGCGATTATGGGTTGCAATTGAAAACCCACAAAAATATAGATATATTTTCTTAGCAACTCAACCTGAGTTGGGAATAGGATTACATCAATCAGCAATAGAATTTTTAAAGCTATTTGGAATTACAGAAAATCAAATTGTAATGGTATCGGAACCAACAAGAGTGGAATCACTTATTATTCCGGAAATGTCATATGTGCCATTATCTCATTGGCACAAAGAGTATTTGGATATAATACATAAGGTTGTTGATAATGTGCAAAAGCCAATTACACATATGCCTGAAAAAGTCTATTTTTCAAGGTCAAAGTTTTCTTCGCAATTAAAAAGTGATTTTGGAGAAGAAATTATTGTAGAGTTATTTAAAAGTAATGGATACAAAATAATTTATCCAGAGGAACATACTTTATCTGAGCAAATTAATTATGTGAATCAGTGTAAGGTGTTTGCTAGCATAGGAGGTTCATGTGCACACAATATAATTTTTTCGGAAACAGCACCTCAAATGATATTGTTTAATAGGATGAATGGATATCAGTTTCATCAATGGTTTTTGAATGAAATGGCAAATGTTGAGCCAATTACCTATGTAGATGCATATAATGAGCCTTTTAAATTATTAACAAAGACTAATGTAAATGGTCCGTTTTTGTATATGATTAATAAAAATGTTAAAATGTTTGCTAAAGATTTCAAGATGACAATTCCTCCAATTTCTCCATATATTTATATAAGATGTTTGGGAAGATACACCTACTATATATTACGAAAAACTATAAAGGAACGTTTAATGGACTTGTGTCAAGTATTAGGGGGAAAATAATATGGGGTTTCAAAGAACAAAGAATAGTGCACGAAATATAATTTTTGGAGTAGGTTACCGAATTGTATCATTAGTTATGCCATTTGCTATTCGAACGATTATTGTATATAAATTAGGAGCAGATTATTTAGGGATAACTAGTTTATTTACATCTATTCTTACTATGTTAAATATGACAGAACTAGGATTTGGATCTGCGGTATCTTTTTGTATGTATAAACCAGTAGCAGAAGATGATAACAATACTATATGTGCATTAATTAATTTGCTGAAGAAATTGTATAATCTTGTAGGTGTAATTACTTTGATTATAGGTGTAATATTACTACCTTTTTTAAAATTCTTTATTAAAACAGGGTATCCAGAAAACATTAATATATATCTATTATACGGAATATATTTGGCTCAATCAGTAGTGTCATATCTGATGTATTCTTATAAAAATGTATTATTGGAGGTTCATCAAAGAGCAGATATTATTCATAAAATTAATATATGTGTTGAATTAGTAAAATATGGTGTTCAAGTAATTATATTGTTACTATTTGAAGATTATTACTTATACGCATTAATGCTTCCTCTTGCACAGATTATAACAAATCTAGCTGTTAATTTTAAAGCCAATAAAATGTATCCTTCCTTACAACCAAGAGGGGAGATATCAGCTGAAATGAAAAAGACTATTCGTCAAAAGGTTATGTTTTTGGCTGCACATTCTATTACTTCTAAGTTTACAAATTCAGTGGACAATATTGTTATATCAGCGTCACTAGGGCTTTTGCCAATTGCCATGTATGGAAATTATTCTTATATTTCTAGTGCAGTGCTTGCCTTTGTTATGATTGGATATAATGCAATTGTAGCGAGTGTAGGAAATGTTATATATACAGAAACGATTGAAAAAAATCGTAGTATTTTTAAAGCCCTTGCTTTTTTTAGTTGGTGGGGAGGAACTGCCTGTACTATTTGTTTACTTTGCTTGTACCAGCCCTTCATGTGTTTGTGGTTAGGAAAAGAGTATTTATTGTCTAATATAGCGATGATATGGTGTTGTGTATATTTTTATGTGAATAGCCAACGACAGTTTTTAACGATGGTTTATATATCTCCTGCAGGATTATGGAATAAGACATTACTAAGACAAATATTAGTAACGTTTAGTAATTTGGTATTAGATATATTTCTTGTAAAGAAATATGGAGTATCTGGAATTATATTTGCTTCTGTATTTACACATGCTATAATTGGATTGCCGTTAGATATTAAGGTAGTGTATGAAGATGTACTTAAACAGAAAGCTCGTAAGGGGATTATAAAAATTTTAAAAGATGGTATCACTACGGCTATTTTATGTATACTAACGTGGGGAATTACTTTTAGATTAGAGGGAAGAAATGTAGGTGTATTTTTGGTTCAGTTGATAATTGCACTTGTATTTCCTAATATATTAATTATACTTATAAATTATAAAAAAGAGGAATTTCTGTTTATTGTAAATCGAGTTTTTCGGAAAAGAAAGTAATTGAGGACAATAATACAGATGTATGTTGATGCGTGAAATCCCCGGGGTCAGACTGTGCGTCCAGTTAATGGTATATAGTCCGGTGGGTGGAATCCCCATCAAATAAGCTGCTAACCACAGCATTTGAAGCGAGTCTTGAGTCTGTCGCGGCAACGTTGCAGGCTAATGTGAACTTCCAGTAATTTTTCCACCTAAAGAAAAAAGAACGTAAGTAGGTAATCATCCGTATATTGACATTTTATAAAGGCCATCTGATACTGTTCCTGGCTGTCTGCCAGGTTCTGAATAATCCGGTGCCCGTGTCCCTGCTGTCCGGTGACAGGAAACCGCAAATC
>ERZ791901.324-NODE-324-length-38777-cov-3.148753_pt1 | contig 38777 bp, 33 predicted proteins | sample MGYA00510150_ERZ791901 | MGnify/ENA primary metagenome ERZ791901 (study PRJEB30046, sample SAMN00792058) | human gut metagenome | study: EMG produced TPA metagenomics assembly of the A metagenome-wide association study of gut microbiota in type 2...
AACGGAATAGCATAAAAGGCAGTTTCCTCAAGAGGTTTTAGAGACTTAGGATTTCGTCCGAAGTCTTCGTCTTTCCCCGCCGTGCTCATTTCATTGAAACGCTTTAATGTCTCTGCCAATTTCTGAGGATTCATTCTTCCTTTATCAACAGAGCCCGTAAAACACCGTCATTCATGACGGTGATATAAGGGCCCCACAGAGTCGTGGTTCTGCATATTTTGATATCGCTTTGTCTATGGTAATAGAGAACTCGTAACGGCGGATTGCCGCATACGATCTACAGCATCAGAGATACTTCTACTAAAATTTTTCTCAGATTCTGCCGTATCGTTTTCCCCGATGATGCAACTCATCTGGCTCCGTTAAAATGAGTCATCTCAGTGGGGGAATACAATTGTTAATTAGGCGCGGTTTCAAATTCGAACTAAGACCAAATGGAATGCAGATTCAACTGATGATGCAATTCTGTGGCTGCGCTCGTTACGTTTATAACCGCACCCTGTCCCTTGAAAAGTCACTCTATAAGAAAGACAGCAAGCACTCTTTCAAATACTCGGAGGCTGCCAATAGACTGCCCGGGTGGAAAAAAAAGAATCCCTTTTTAAAGAAGTGCCACAGCCAGGTGCTTCAGCAATCATTAAAGGATTTAGATAGAGCCTATACGAATTTTTTCGAGAAACGAGGAAATGTTCCGAAGTACAAGAAAAAGTACCGGCACGACTCCATCAGATTTCCTCAGGGCGTTGAACTTGATGAAGTTAAACAACAGATAAGACTTCCGAAAATAGGCTGGATGGGATATCGGAAAAGCCGAGACATCATCGGTACGATAAAGAATGTCACTGTCAGCCGACGCGGGGAGAAATGGGATGTCAGCATACAGACTGAGTATGAAGTCGTCTCATCTGCTCCGAATCCTTCTGAAATAGGAATAGATATGGGAGTTAAACGTTTTGCGACTCTGTCAAACGGTGACTTCGTTGAACCTCTAAACGCTTTTAAGCAGGAGCAGGAAAAACTTGCAAAACTTCAAAGAAAGCTTGCGAGACAAAAGAAAGAAAGCAGAAACAGCAGAAAGACAAAGCGAAAAATCGCTCGATTGCACCGCTATATAGCTGACAGCCGAAGAGATTTCCTTCACAAGACCTCGACAAAGATAGCTAAAAACCACAGCATCATATGCGTCGAGGATCTGAAAGTCTCGAATATGTCTGCTTCTGCCAGGGGAACAAAAGAATCCCCGGGCAAAAACGTTAAGCAAAAAAGCGGACTGAATCGATCCATTTTGGATCAGGGATGGTATGGTTTTTTCCAGATGCTCTCCTACAAATTAGAGCAGAGAGGAGGAAAGCTGATAAAAGTTGATCCCAGAAACACTAGCCGTACTTGTCCCCGATGCGGGCTTGCCTCTGCAGAGAACAGAAAATCTCAAGCGACCTTTGCATGCATTGGCTGCGGTTACCGCTCCAACGCGGATGAGGTCGGAGCGATAAATATATTAAGGGCCGGACGGGCCCGGTTAGCCTGTGAAACGAGTGGTGCAGTAAGGCCGCTGTCAGCAGGAACCCAAAGAAACCTACTGCAGCACTAGGCTACGGCCGCTGCAGAGGTGGTATGGAATCCTCGCTATTCATGGCGAGGAGGCCGTCAATGACAGAAGTTTCGGCAATCTTCTTGGCTAATTCTTCAATCGAATCTGCTTTTAGTATCCATCCCTTCTTTAAGGCATCAGTGTTATCTGCGGCGCCATAGTCCACAAAACCGTAGTCAACTGTCGAACGAGTGAGGTTTGCCAATGGGCGAGATTTAAATATCTTCTCTTCAAAAATCTGCCACGCCGGCATATTGTCGTATGTCATCGTGTATAGATTTGTTCGGCGGCTTTTCCATAGACGCTGTTATTCGTAATTCCGCCCATGATCTTGTTCTCAGCAATGAATCGATCTCCCAGAGCATTAACAACAAAGGAACCCAGAGCTCCGACTCCCACTGTCGTGACACCTAAGCGCATTCCGTTGTGGTATACGGAGGACCCCAGATCATTCGGGCTGCACAAGTAGAAACCTTAGATAAAGCTGCTCCTGCTTTTATGCCTATACGGATGCCCTCGCCTTCGTTGTAAGGAGTCTCATAGAACGCAAAACCTCCGACAGAAGGCCCTGGCAAAAATGCTTTGCGCATTTCAGCACTGTACTCATAACCTCCGGCCGCAAGGATCACACCTTCCTTAGCTTGAATACGAATGTCTTTACCGTCTTTCTTTGCTACTACACCTACGACATGGCCCTCTTTATTGAGAATTAAAGAAACTGCAGGAGCGTTATCAATGACTTTAATCAGGCCGCTTCTATCTTGAATGCTTTTTTCTAATGCGCGCCAAAGAGCCTCTCCTTCTGTCGCTTCACTCTTGGGGCCGTTATAGCTAGACGTTTTGCCCATCCGAGCGGGATACATTAAGTGATAAGAAGCATATGAACTGGTTTTGGCTCCGGGAAAGTTGACCTATTGAGCCGGTCCGCTAAATTTTTGACCTGTAAGTTCAGGATCAAGAGATTTAAGCCAGTCCATCAGATTAGGAGTGTATTCAACCCAATATTCCGCCATCCCGTTGGAGATGTCGTCTTCTTCTCCGACCGCCGGTTTGTCATCGTATTTCGCGGAGAATAACGCTCTGAAGTATTTGCGCAGTTCTTCTTTATTTCCGTCTTTATCCGGACAATGGACCCAACCACCGGACATACGGGTGTTGGAACGTAAGGTGGCTAAAGGTTGTTTCTCCAGAATGATTACAGAGGTTTTTGGTCCGCAGCAGTTATTGCTGCAGCTGCTCCGGCACCACCTAATCCGACCACTACTACATCGGCAGATTCATCAAACTTGTTATCCGGTTCGGAAGCAAAAGCCGGAAGGCTGCATGCCATTGCTGTTGAACGGACAAGAAAACTTCTTTTAGAGATCGGGGTCATTTTGTTCTCCTTGGTTAGAACAAATCAATTATCGAAAGCACGCTAATCAAAGTCAATACTTCTAATAGCCTTCAAATTTAACAAGAAGCGTTGAGACTCTTGAGTTTTAATTTAATTACTTTGCTAATTTCCACCTGAATGACAATCATTAAGAGGTTAACTTCCATCAAACAAATGTTTTGTTGCCAGTCCTTTATCTCTCTTTACCCTACCCACCTGACTGAACTCTTACGGGTCGTTGGCTGAGGATTAAGAAGGATCAATGAGGATTAGGAAAGAGATCGTTATTCCAAAGTTGAATAACTGCACTAATAGACAGTTCCTCTGTTCATCCTAAGAAATCAAAATTGATGCATCACCTCATTTCTCGAGTAATAAGGAGAGCACATGACAACCAAAAAGATTACACGTCGGACTTTCTTAGGTTCGACAGCCGTGGGCGCTGCTACAACTTCGTTGAGCTTCAATGCTTGGGCTCAAGCCGTTAACAATCAAAAATCACCTTTGATCAACGGAACGATTCCGGCTCTGGAAGACGGCGTCAACGTTGTTAACACATATCACGAGATCCATTGTCACGGACAATGTATGCTCAAAGCACACGTCAAAGACGGAAAACTGCTTGCCTTAACCAGTGCCGGCGACATCCCTTCCAAAGACTGCCTTCCTTCCGATGAGTCCATCGGAAAGATGCAGCGTCGAGCCTGTATGAAAGGCTATGCAGAAAGAAAACGTCTTTACGCTCCCGACCGCCTTAAATATCCTCTGATCCAAACGATTGAAAGAGGAAACACAGCCGGCTTCAAACGCGTTTCCTGGGATGAAGCATTAGACAGAGCATGCGAGGCAATCCGTAAAATGCAGGATCGCCAAAAGGAACTCGGCTACCTGCCGATTTGGAACAATGGCTGTGCTCCGCTAAATATGCTCGGACCATGCCTTTCTGCTTACGGTCACCATTCAGCCGGCAACCAAAACGATTGCCTTTATAACGCTTTGGGAAAAGGCATTAAAGGTCATCCCGCAATCGATATGCTGAACTCCAAAATCATCATTGTTTGGTCAGCGGATCCTCAAACCACATCTCCGCACTTACCTTTCATCATGACAAAAGCAAGAGAGAAAGGTATTCCGATTGTCGTGATTGATACAAGATATACCGGAACGGTAGGCGCGATGGCAACCGGAATTCCGGGTGTGCCTGCATGGATTGCTCCGAGACCCGGAACGGATTCTGCAATCCTTGCTGCCATGGCAAATACGATCTATCGCAGAAATCTGCACAATCCTGCCTACATCAAGGAATACACCTTCGGATTCTTCCCCGGAGACTCCGTCATCAGCAATTCTCCGGCCAAGAGCCCGATTGACGGTCATCCTTGGAAAGGACAAAGTTTTACCGTTCCGCAGGGACAAAGTTTTGTCGAATATTTGGATGAATTGAATGCAGCACACGGCGGTGAAGAAGGTGTATTGAAATGGGCAGAACTCCTATCCGGCGTTCCTGCAAAGACGATTAAGAATCTGGCGATTGCCTACGGCAAAACCAAACCTGCCTGTATCTATTCTGCTTGGACTGCAGGCGGCGCACAAAGAACCGGAAACGGTATGTACTACACCTGGCTCATGCTGGCATTAGCAGCAATGACAGGAAATGCCACTGTTCGCGGCGGCGGTATCGGTTCTTTATCTCCGAATGAAGGTATGTCCGTGAAACTCGGCAAAGCTCCGGGTATGGCGCACGGCAAGACATTTAAACCGCTTTTGTTCTCTACCCACGTCTCCAGCCAAGTCATTATGACGGGGCGCGACACGCGCACCCCGGAACAATTAAGAGAAGACGTTAAGCTTCTGAACGGTATCGATTTAGGCGAAGATCCGAGACTCCATCTTGAAATGTTTATCAAGGGAGCAGGAAGCGGAGACGTGTTCAATCAGCGTGCCGCTATCAATCCGAAATTAGAAGCCTGGAATAAATTAACTTCGGTCATTACTTATGACCGCTTCATGAGCACCACGGCCAGGTACTCGGACATTATTTTCCCGGTTGTCACTCATTTTGAAGAAAGCTTTATCACGGGTTCCAGAGTCAAGACCGACACGAACTTCGTTAATCAGATCCTTGATCCGATGTATGAATGCAAGACCGACTGGCAGATTAATGAATTGATTGCTCAGCGTCTCGGTATTAACTGGGGTCGTGACGGTAAGTCCGACGTTGACGTCATGAAGATTCAATGGGCAGGCGCTAAGGTTCCGGAAAAATACAAAGAACTCAATCCTGAATTCAAACTGCCGACTTTTGAAGAAATGCAAAAGGAAGGCAACGTTCAGCTCTTTGTTAAACCGGAAACTTCCGTCATCGACGCTGCCAGATTCGCTCCGGGAGAATTCCCGACCGATACCGGCAAGATTAACTTCTACTCTCCTTTTCTTGCGGAAAGAGGACGATTAAAACAGAAAGCAGCGCGTGCTCAGTACGTCAGACCGCCGGAAGGTATCGAGGATTTGCTAGAAGGTAAGAAAGGCGCAAAAGGCATTGCTTACAGTCTTCAGTTCACTACACCTCATATGCCTAACAGGAGCCACTCCTCTTTTGACAACACGACTTCTTTGATGGATGCCTTCCCGCATTGTGTCTTCATCAATCCGGAAGATGCACAAAAACGAGGCATTGCCGACGGAGACGAAGTATATGTTTACAACGATGCAGGATGCATGAAGATTCCTGCGCAAATTACTTTGCGTCAACTTCCGGGTGTGGTTTCTATCGGTGAAGGCGCTTGGTATCAGCCCAGCCCGACGGAGAAATACGAAGCATGGTTTGATTTAGACGGCGATGGAAAACCTGAGAAGCACATTGTCGCAGTGGATGTCGGCGGAGCCGTCAACACACTAACGACAGACCGTGATATCGGAGCAGCAGATCCAGTGCTTCACCTGCAGACCAACAAGTCAGGCGGATTTGCAGCGGGCGGAAATCTTTGCGAAGTCAGCAAACAAAAACCGGCCTAAGTTCATCGACAAGGATATAAGGAATAAACCATGACTCAATATGCATTTTTCTTCAATCAGAAACGCTGCTTAGGCTGCAAAACTTGTGTCATCGCCTGTAAAGAATGGAATGAGAGCAAAAGAGGAGACGCCAATCTCAACAGAGCATTAACAGAAGAAACAGCAGGAACTTTTGATACTCCCGCCTCTTGGGGCGCAGGCGCCAGACCGGATACGCTTAACGGCGCACACTCCAAAGATATTCTTCGCAGATTTGATGCGAAAGAAAACTGGAGACGCGTGACGTTTTTTGAATTCGGCACAAAAGCTCCGAACATTGCCATTGTTCCGTTATCGATCGGCTGCAATCATTGTTCTGAACCGGCGTGTATTCCGGTTTGTCCTGTTAAGGCCATTTCTAAGGAAGCTAAATACGGCGCAGTCCGAGTGGATTCTTCCAAGTGCATCAGCTGCGGAGCCTGCCGAGCTGCCTGTCCGTGGGACGCACCTCAGTACTACAAAGATTTGCAGGCTGAGGGGCCCAGACCTCCCATGACCAAATGCGATCTTTGTTATGACAGATTAGAAAAAGGACTTAAACCTGCTTGTGTGGCATCTTGCCCCGGACGAGCATTAGAGCTTCTTCCCGTAGAAGAAATTCTGAAGCTTCATCCGAATGCAACACGCACTGCTCTCGGATTTAAGCAAGAGGATGTCAACCGTACGAAACCGAACATTTACTTTGAGTCCCGAGAACTCTTCTTCTAATTAATATGGTGAGCATCAAACAAAGCGAGGTTGAATTGAATCATTCTTCCGAACAATGTTCAGAGCTCTTCTTCAAAACACTGGGGCTGCTCTTTTTAAACGGCCCCAGTGAAGAGAATGTTCAGCTCTTAACTTTAGGATTAGAGAATTGCCGACAATGCGGGTTGATTTCTCAAGCCGAGTATGAGGAGCTTTCGGAGCAGCTCGACTTGCAAGCACTCGGCCGAGATTACGGATCTCTCTTTTGTCTCGGAAGTTCCAGCCTTTCTCTTTATGAGAGCGTCTGGCTAACCGGCCTGGCGATGCAAGAGCCAAGGGACGAATTAAGAAAAATCTTAAGAGCGTGCGGTTTGAAACCGAATACGGATTCCAACGAACCTGAAGACCATCTCGGCTTTATCTATTACTGCATCGGGATGCTGATCGAAAGGCTGCGAGCCAAAGAAGACGAGAGACAATCAGAGGACATGAGGCTTCTTCGAGAGGCGGTATCGCACTTGGAATGGACGAGAAACCTTGCGAACGCTATTTCTGATCATCATACGGGTAATTTCTATTCAAACATCCTCTCTATTGCGAATAGACTTGCTAATGAAGTGATAAATTAGAATGTGTAGGAGCAGTTATGAATATCAAGCTTTTGTTTATTCCGCTGCTCCTTTTTTCTTCCGAGCTTTACGCTGAGACGATTCACCTCGGCATTCTTAACACTTCCGGCAATGAAGCGGAAAACGTTCTTTATGCCGAAACCGCTTCTGTTCTGAAAGACAAATTAAAGCCGAGGAATGTGGAGGTTTCGACGTACGATTTGCCGGGATTAGAAAAAGCCATTGCCGCGGGAAAGCTGGATTTCTTTATTTCTAACCCGGGCTTTTATGTTTCCAGCAGACAGAAACTCGATACCACTGCCCTTGCCTCTCAAAGCAATCAATTTTTTAGCAGGCCTGATAGAGCATTAGGTTCTGTTTTTGTTGTTCCTCAGCAGAACAACAATAATTTTTCTCTTCGAGATTTAAAGGGAAAAAGCGTCTGCGCCGTCGCGCCGAATGCTTACGGGGGTTTATACATTGCTTTAGGTGAGCTCAATCGCAGAGGCTTTGATCCGGATAAATTTTTTAGTTCTGTTCACTATTCCGGCTATCCCATGCCAAAAGTTCTTGAGGACCTGAAGGGCGGCAAGTGTGAGGCTGCGATCGTACGAACATGCCTTCTCGAGGAACTCTCGTCTTCCGGACAGATTAAAAGCAATGAATTCAGAGTGATCGAGCCTATGCCCACAAGTTCAAATGAATACTGCATTCGATCGAGCGAACTTTATCCCGGATGGGTTTTTGCCGCAACCAAGAACAGTTCTGAAGCACTCAGAAAAGAAACCACCAAAATATTGTTTTCCCTTCCTGCCGTTCAAGGCAATGAATGGAGTGTTCCTCGGAACTTCGCCGAACTGGACAATCTCTATAAAAATTTAAAGGTCGGACATTACGAATATCTGAGAAACTGGGACTGGAAAGAATTCATTCGGAACTACTGGAGCTTTATTCTCATTGTTTTTGTTGTGATGATTGCGGTTTTTCTTCACAACCTTATCTTAAAGCAGCAAGTTGAAAGAAGGACGGAACGGCTAAGACAAACAATGAAGGAAAAGCTGGCAGAGCATCAAGCAGCCGTCAATGCGAATCGTCACTTACATGACATGGAGAAAATCAATCTCGTCGGTATGTTGTCGAGCATGATTGCGCACGAACTCAGACAACCTCTTACTGTTATCCGGAATTATGCCGAAGGTCTTAAAGAGATAGCGCACTCTCCTGATTACGACACAAAAGTCCTTGATGAAGCGCTTAAGGTCGTCGATGAGCAGTCCATCAGAGCCTCTTCGATTATTGAGCATATGAGAGGTCTGATTAAGGGAAAAGAGTCGAAGGTTCGAGATGTCGATTTGAATTCATTCGTACCTACTGTCATCGATACCTATAAAGAATTAGGCGGAAAATACGAAATTAAGTTCGTCACATCTGCCGCTACTCCGACAACGGTACAAATCGATCCCACCCAGTTTGAAATTGTTCTGCTCAATCTGCTTAACAACGCTTCCGAGGCGATAACACAGCAAGAAACGAAACCGGTCATAACCGTCGGCATCTCTTGTGAAAACGGAGAAGCCGCCGTTTCGGTCAGAAATGAAGGATTTCTTGAGCATAAGGAAGCTTTTGATAATCTCTTTGCCGTGAAGAGCTCCACAAAAGCCAACGGTCTAGGATTGGGATTGGCGATTGCGGCAAGAGTCATTGAACGCTGGGGCGGACAGCTCAGCATCCATCAGCACAATAAAGAGGTCATTGCATGTATTCTTCTTCCGAGCCAATAGATCCTTCAGTTCTCCGCTTAGTTCAACAAAAATCTTTAGTCAGAATTGTGGATGACGATGAGACTGTCGCAAAATCCTATGAATTTATGCTTCGCTGCGCGGGATGGAACTGCAGGATCTTTAATAGTGCGGAAGATTATCTGGTTTCTGAAAACGTTCAAATCGGATGTTTAATCCTGGATGTTCGGATGCCGGGGCTATCAGGGCTGCAATTGCAGCAAAAGTTGGAGATTCTCGAGCGCGAGATCCCTATCATCTTTGTAACCGGCCACGGAGACGTCGATATGGCTGTGATGGCACTTAAACGCGGCGCTCAGGATTTCATGCTGAAGCCGGTTGATCCGCAGAGGTTAAAGGGGGCAGTTTTTCAGGCGTGTCAAAGTGACCTGCTCCACTTTTTGCGAAGTCAGAAGGAAGAAGCCGAGAGAGAAGCAACGAGCTCACTTTCACAAAGAGAGCGAGAAGTCGCGCAGCTTCTAGCGCAAGGTTTGCTTTACAAGCAAATCGCTGAACGGCTTGGCTGTTCGGAAAGAACGGTGAAATTTCACAAGGCGCGGATTGCAGAAAAATTAGGGGTTAAAACTCCAGCTGAAATCGCACTGAAGCTGACTAGCAGTACAAAACATGAGTATTAAGGGAGAAACTCAGGGTTAACTCTTTGAAGATAAAAGTTTTCGATGCCCTCGTAAGAACAGTAAACAGTTTAAGCACCCTTTGTTTGGTCTTTTTCCTCTGCTTTCTTTATACGACGTATAGCTGTCTTATCGTTCCTTCTTTCCGATGATGTTCTGTATGCATAATCATCAATGTCAGCAATTCACTGACAAGTTGTATCAAATGCCTAAACTTTCCGATAGACTCACGCGTTTACGAGAAAACTGAAGACTGAAGAAAACTGCAAGGATAGCACTAGAAAAATTGGAGTACGTAGTTAAACAGAGCTGCCCCTCCCTTTTTTCTGTCCCTCTCGTGGCGCAAAACAGTTAAAGCACTGCAAAAACAGCCAGAAGATTAAAGATATTCTTGACCTGTCTTGCCTCTGATTTACACCATATGTTTCTCATCGGATTCAATTCGGACAAAATTCTTGTCAGAACCAACGAAATGCCGAACATCATCTTTGTAGCGAAACAGGTGATCCCAAATAAAAAAATGCAATAACCACTAATTAAGCACTACAATTAGATATTCATAAATCAAACTCATACTATATGTAGGTATAGCCATGTGGAATGACAAAGAAAGTTCTGTTGATTATCTTCACTTCGAAGAAATTGCTTTTGTTGCCAAAAATATCTTGGAGGATGAATCTCTCCGTTCTACATCGATTGGAATTTTTGGAAGCTGGGGATCCGGAAAATCCACGGTCCTTGAATTAATCAAAAATGAGTTAAATCAAAAAGATGAAGTCATCATCATTTGCTTCGATGCTTGGCTTTATCAAAATTATTCTGATGCAAAGACTTCGCTTCTGGAAACTATTCAAAGAACGCTAGAGAAAGAGGTAAGCAAGGTAGAGTCTATAGCCGAAGATGTTAAAAAATTGGGAAAAAGTATATTTAAATTAAAAAACTTACTTCCACTTCTTTCAATAGCATTTGGAACTGCAACTTCTATTGCGACAGGAGGCGTCCTACCCCCTATTTCTCCAGCTTTAGGAAGCATTGAAACAATTATAGATAACCTTGAAGAACAGTCTTCAGACTCGGAGATCGTTGAAGACATCCGAAAAAGCTTTTCGGAGATCCTGAACAAACTTAAGAAGAATGTAATCGTTATAGTTGATAACTTAGACCGTTGTTTACCCCAAAAAGCCTTAGAGACTCTTGAGGCTATAAGACTTTTTCTTTTCCTTCCGAACACTTCCTTTGTCATCGCGGCTGACGTAGATATGATCAAGGAATCGTTGGAAAGTGTATTTCACGCAGACTCCAAACACAGAAATGATTATCTCGATAAACTCATTCAGTTCCCAATTCCAGTGCCAAAACTTGGTTTGGCTGAGATCAGATCTTATTTATTTATGCTTTTTGCTGAGAGTCACAAACTTCCGTCCGAGCAGAGAGAAAGACTCAGAGAAAAACTGAAGGTTACCGTTGCTGCATATGAAGTTGGGGAACTTAGTCCTTTAAAAGACATCTTAGATTGCCTTGATGCAGAACAGCAAGAAAAGGTCCGACCAACGTTCCAAATGTGTGATTCCATCAGCGTATTACTCTCTAAAATTCCGACTGTCGCCTCAAATCCTAGAACTATTAAGAGACTTTTAAATTCATTTGAGATGCGGAAGCTTATTTCAAAAAATCAATCCATCAATCTAGAAGACGAGGTCATCATGAAGCTTGTTCTTTTAGAAAAAATTGTTTCATCTCAGCAAATGGTTAATTTTTACCACTTGATGAAAACTGATTACTCGGCTTTTGAAAAAGACTTAAAAATATTGGAACAAGGCAAGGAATCGCAAATTTCCCCCGAGCAGACAAAAGCCATAGAGAATTTATTCGGCCGAGGGAAACTTGAAGAAGTTTCGGATTTGATAGTCGAGTGGGCAGGTGTCCCTCCTCATCTTTCTGCATCACCCAATATCAAACTTTCTGCATATCTGTACAGAAAGGCAATGGCCCTCCAGGTGCAATACCAAAGACTTTCAGACACTTCTTTGGAAGCAATCAGAATCCTCTCAAATACAAATGTGATGTATTCAGCTAACGCAAAAGAAATCATTTCGAGAATCCCAACGAACGAAATTGATAGCGTAATGGATGAAGTAATAAAAAATATTAACAATTCTCCAAGTTGGACAAAGATGAATGATGTGAATGGGTTGTGTGGCGCCATTTTATTGGCTGAAAACCAGCCGACCGTAAAGGAAAAATTGATTGATTTCTTCACCCACATTGACAAAACAAAAAACAATGTCTGGATCAAAACATTGATTAAGCGCTTAAGGGGAAAATAATGGGAACATCTGCATCTAATAAAGGTAATCGCGGCTCCAACCCGATTATTCCAAGCTGGGTAGATCCCAACAAACCTTCGATCACTATACCGAATGAACCTGTTAAACCCGATGTTCCTCTGAATCCAAATGAAACAGTTGAGCTGCCTGTTCCGGAACTTCCAGAACGTCCAGCAGAGAAAGACAAAAAGAAAATAAATCGATATGCTGCATTTCGGAGATACTTAACTCAATTTTCCAAAGGAAAAGACCCTGAAGTTTTAAGAAAGGCAATTCGTTCTTACATCTCTGTGTCTTTGGGCGGAAGCCACACAGCCTACGGAAGGTTTTCTAGTGGTTTAACCGCCGGCGGTTCACTTCTTAATTACGTTACGCGGATATCACCTGATTCAGAGAAGTTTTTCAACAACCTGGAGGGCCATTCGCCAGAAGACATCATTAATCAACTGGCGGAAAAAGTCATCCCTAAAAACGGAGACTTTGATTTTATCAAGCAGGCGATTGTCTATTCCCTGTTTTCCTTATTGGAAACAAATCCAGACTTTTTTGATAAGCCCCTTTCAAATCCCAGCGAGCTGTCTTTCCTGCTTGAAAGTTTTATTTCCAACTTACTATCCAGTCAAATAATCAATGATGCAGGAGATGCTATTAACAAATCTGAAGTTAATGTAGATTTAGAGGGGCAAATTAGGTCGTTAGTGGAAATAGAGACTCATTTTTCAGTTCAGGAAGTTTTGGCAAAAAAAGATATTTCGCAGCTTACGGTTTCTGATTGGAACGACCTTTTAAAAGAAATAATGAAGGAAACATTAGAAATCCTAAGTAAGGAGGATTGAAAATGGAAAAATTAATATTCAGAACTTCTCAAGCTGAATTGCCAGAAGACTCTGGACGCGACACCTTAACCGTTTTAATGTACTGTAATAGTGACGACACTACAAAAGTGCCAAATCTATTTGTGGGGAAAAAACTACCTCACAAGCTTAAACAACTTCACGCCAATATCCCCAGCCGCGTCCTGGATTTTCTGACTATTGCTCTCGCCATCGTTACTGCTGATACCTTTGTTCTCCGAAGCAATTCGGAGAACAATTGGTGCAGGCAAATGCACCTCGATATCGGCCTTTCTGACCCAAGCTTTTGGGACGGAGAAAAAGACAGGCTACAGCAAGCACTAGCTTTCCTAAGCGGTGATGTTTGGGACTTTACTTTTACTCAAGGAGAATATCCCTTTAAATTCAGTGAGAAAGTTAGCAGTCGCTCAAAAAAACACATAGATTTCGGCGTACCGGATTGTATCTGTCTTTTTTCGGGAGGGTTAGATTCTGCCATTGGCGCCATCGATTTATATGCAACCGGACATAAGCCTTTGCTTGTAAGCCATTCCTACAAAGGGGACAAGAAACATCAAGATCTCATTGTTAAGAAACTGAAGAAAGAATTCGGAAAGGAAAAAGTTCAAAACCTGCAGCTTTTAGCAGCCCCAACCGGTTCGAACCAAATTCCAGGTGTTAGAAAAGGAGGTCGGGAGATTACGATGAGGACGAGAAGCATCAGCTTTTTGGCTTTTGGTTTATTAGCCGCCGCCTCTCTGAGAGACTTCCAGTCGTTATTCGGTCACGTGCCGGAAAATACAATTGATCTTTTTGTTCCTGAAAATGGATTTATTTCCATTAATCCCCCTCTCACTTCCCGCCGCTTAGGTTCCCACAGTACTCATACAACCCATCCCCAATTTATTGCTGGCATTCAAAAAATATGGAACAACGCTGGTTTTAACGCAAGAATCGTTAATCCGTACCAATTTAAAACAAAAGGAGAGATGTGCCTGAATTGTAAAGATTTTGATCTATTGAAAGAAATCGTGTCAGACACTGTATCCTGTAGTCATTGGAAGCGACGACATAAACAGTGTGGGATTTGTCTTCCGTGTCTCATAAGAAGAGCCGCTCTTGTACGTGCGAATATTGAAGAAGATTCTGCTAACTATGAAAATGTGAATATTAGGACTGCTTACGACCAAAAAGAAGTTCGAGACAAGAAAAAAGACGATATCAAATCGATTATCTCTTTTATTAAGGAAACAAAAGAACTTTCAAGTATTAAGAAAAAATTAATCATGTCAGGATTAACGCCAGACGAGGATAGAACAGATTACCTGGCTTTAATCCAACGGGGGAGAAAGGAATTGAAAACTCTCCTCAATAGAGAAAAGTTAAAGGTTCGATAGTATTGAGAAGTAAGAAAATCAATGTAGGACTCAAATCCGAATTAAATACCCGCAAAAACTCCAAGCCCACCTTAAAGAATTCAAGTACTTTGTTTCTCAGTTGTAGTTGGTGAGCATTGGACAACGTTTGTGTTCCTTACGTTGAGGGCTACTCGGAGAGACTTGAGTTGCGCTTTTTGACCCCACTTCCTCATGATTCCTACTTTTCACGTTACCCTCAAAGGTGCCGCTGTTCTGCGTTTTTGGTCGGCACCTCTTGGAATGGGGAACGATAGAAAGCCGTGTTGAAGATTACATAAAGCATAAAGCGATAAGCCGAGGCCATTATCTACCAGTGGGGAGTTAGCCCCCTTTTTTAACTATCCTATTCGTTGTTGTTCACTACGTTTTGACTTTTCTTAGGAATTCAATCAGTTCCTGGGTGCTTTTTACCCCACATATCCGCATTCCATTTTGCCTATGACGTTCGACTGTTCTGATACTGATATTTAGATGATCGGCAATAAATCTTGATGGCACCCCTTTGGAAATATCAGTGAGCACTTGTTTTTGCCGGTAAGTGAGCTTCGCAAATTTTTCTTTTGGGCCTTCTGTTTTCCAATCCTTAAAGCTTCGTTCTCGACTAATTATTGCTTTTTCAATGGCTGCAAATAAATAATCCGGGTCGAAGGGCTTCTGGATGAAATCAACTGCGCCATGCCGGAATGTGTGGATTGCAAGATTCATGTCTCCATGACCTGTAAGAAAAATTACAGGAAGAGGACAGTTCTTGGACAAAAGATGCTCTTGGACTTCATCACCGGAAAGAATAGGCATTCGGACATCTAAAATAATGCAGCCCGGACAATCAAAATTAAGTTCTTCAAGAAATTTTATGGGGTCATCATAAGGACAGACCTCCCATCCTTCAAGTCTTAGGGCAAACTCCAAATCTCTAAGAAACTCTTTGTTGTCGTCGACAATCCAAATTCGGCAATTTTCTTTACTCATCTTCCGTATTCTCTTCAAGTGATAAAAGAGGAAGAATTACCTCCACGATCAAGGAACCGGATTGAGAGAGGGTAAATGAAATCTTACCGCGGTGCTCTTCAACAATTCCTTTGGCAATTGTTAGCCCGAGCCCCAACCCCGTTGTGGAAGTTAAGGGAGTCGTCATCCGGAGGTCCTCTAAAGCTTGTACAGATACTCCGGGACCATTATCTGAAAAGGAGATAATGCAGTGGCCTTTCGAATCTTGGATCACGGATATGCGAATCTCTGGCTTCTTGGTAGCTTTAATGGCTTTGAGACTGTTATTTAAGATATTCGAAAATACTATCTCAAGCTCCAATCGATGCCCTTCAATTTCCGCTATTTCGGATGAAGAGGTATTCAGCCGAATATCGATTTCGTCCAATTCTCCGGATTTTTTCAAATTTTCAAGAACTGAAACCAACACCTCAACTGGATCCATCCTCTCGAAATTATTTCTGTCAGATTTAGCGTAGCTTCGGACCAACTGAACCAACTCATGGGCTTTCTTCGCCCTCTCCGTTGCTTGCTCTAATGCTTCATTTATTTGTCCTTCCTGCAATTTATTCTGTTTCAGTAGTCTTTTAAGGGATCTTAAGTAAAGCAAAATCCCTGATAGCGGTTGGCTTAACTCATGGGCAAAAAGGCTGGACAGCTGAGAGACAATTAAAGCTCGCCGAGACTTGTCGTACCTATCTCTAAGCTGATTGTTAAATCGCAAAAGTTTCTTTTGTTCAACGAGCGCTTTTCTCAGTTGAGCCGTTCGCACTGTGACGAGGTAGCGGGTACGAAAATAATGCCAAACGAATACGAAGAAAAGAATAGTTAATAGGAGAATAGAATTTCCGTGTTCCTTCCAAATCCTTTCTGCAGTCCATTCGTTCAGGTAAGCATAAGGGCCTCTTTTAAGAGTCTTGAACAATTCATCCACAGATCTAAAATCACTAGCAATTGTCCATCTTTCCCCATCCTTAGTCGGCTGCATTGCATAAAGCGCATTGGCAATATTTACGATAGTTTGGGTATCTAAATGGGGAGAAACGAGAAAACTCCAACTCGGATAAAGAGATGTGCTGGTTAAGCATTTGGCACTCTCGTTCTCTTTAACATTTACAGGCTTTAAGCCATCGAGAACGTCCCTACCCTTCTGGGCCTCCCTCTCCGCAAAACAAGCATTTAACGTAATGGCATCCACTTCGCCTCTTTGCAAAGCCGCTATTCTTTTGTAAGGATCCAGCCCGTAGAATTTGATCTTTGAAAAGAATTTGTCCCAAGCGTAACCTTGATCTGCTAATTCCTTATACACCACCGTCAATCCCTGAAAACCGTCAGGATGGTTTGCCCCCAGACGCTTTCCCTTTAACTCTTTCAAGGAATTGATATTTGAATCTTTTTTGACAACTACTAATGCACCAACGGAATGATCAGGATCCGGCTGCAAGTTTGATATTAAGGTGGCTATATCTCGCATGCCGTCCTTTCTATGGCGAAGATACGTTGTTGCGCCGACGATGGCTATCGGCGCTTCTTTTGAACGAAGAACTTCATCGATTTCATCAATGGACTGAAGCACCTTTATGTTCAACTGTTTGGGATAAATCGCCTTTTTTACAGTATCAATCGTTTTTTGTGCAACAGGCGTAATAGTCGAAGGAAGAAGGAACTCTGTAGCGTAAAGCGTAATTTCATTGCTAAAGACGGTATAAGACCAAAGCAACGCAAAACATGTCAGGAAAGTCCTCAGAATCATTTCTTCGAATTTGTGTCGTTTTTTCTTGAGATCATAACGCGCTAACTACGCGCGTAGGTCACTAACTAAACTTGTTTATGAAGGATTTGTTTTTCTTCCAAGGAGAAACCATGAAAAATCGATTAACTAAGCTTTCGCTTATCGTCCTAACAGCCTTGTTTTCAGTCTCCGCTTCTGCGCAAATGAAAGACGGTGACTACAACGCAGAAAGTAAAGGAGTATGGGGTTCACCAATTAAAGTCAATCTTTCAATTAAAAACGGCAAGATCGCTGATGTTAAATTTACCCACAATGAAACGCCGGCTGTCGGAGGATCTGCATTAGATAAAATTAAAGCCGATGTACTCAAATCCCAGAACATTAATGTTGACGCTATTTCCGGTGCAACTGCCACCAGCAAGGCAGCCTTATCTGCACTTGAAGCTGCATTCTTAAAAGCCGGAGGCAGCAAGGCTATTTCGAAAAAAACAAGTACCGCAAAAGATAAAGCTTATGAAAACACAACGACCGATGTAGTGGTTGTCGGCGGCGGTCCCGGCGGAATGATGGCTGCTATTGACCTGTGTAAGGCCGGAAAAAAAGTGATACTCCTTGAAAAACAGGGAGTGCTCGGTGGAAATGGAACTTTTGTGTCGACCTATTACCAAGCCGGCGGTACAAGCATTCAAGATAAAAATAAAGATAAGGACGTTTCTGAAGAAGACTTTGCGAAGTATCTCTCAACCTATCCTCAAACCAATCCAGAAATGGCAAAGGCCGTAGCACCGGGAGCGAGAGAAGCTTTTGAGTTATTAGTTCAAAACGGAGCCGATCTTAAGAGAACGTTCAAACCTTTTGCACATGCACCGAGTGACGGCCGTGCTCCCGGATTAGAAATTACACCGGCTTTTGTTAAAGCATTAAATAAAGTAAATGCGGATGTACGATTAAACAATCGAGCTACTGAACTCATCCAAGAAAACGGGAAAATTGTTGGCGTAAAAGTTCAGCCTAAAGATGGCAAACCTTATCTCATCCGGGCCAAGGATGTGATTTTAGCGACAGGAGGCTATTCAGCCGGAAAAGAACTTTTAAAACAATACACACCAGAAGTTCTTAATCTCGGGACGACAAATAGTGCAGGTACGACCGGCGACGGACATATCATGGCACAGAAAGTAGGCGCCAACTTAACGAGAATGAAGGATTTAGTCCTAAATCCTGTTACGTACAACGCGAATGGAACTCACATTTCCTTTACTGCCGCAAGATTCAACAGCGGCGGCGTCATGGTTAATCAAGAAGGAAAGAGATTTGTCGATACCACCAATAACGACAAGACCGGCGTGACTATGGCCATGCTAAAAGCATCGAAAGGGACAGGTATTGCGTATCTCATTTTCGATCAAGAGCCAGTGTCTAGGTTAGCTATTCTTCAAGATTACGTTGCAAAAGGCTACGTTGTGAAGGACGACACTATTCCCGGCTTGGCAAAGAAGCTCGGCGTTGATCCTAAAGGTCTTGAAGAAACAGTTATCAAATTCAGAAAATACGCAAAGGAAGGTAAAGATCCTGAATTTGGCCGCAAGACATTTAAGTGCAAGTTGGATCAACCTCCCTATTACGGCGTAGCGGTTGAGCCCTCTGTTCATGCGACACTCGGAGGAATCGCCATTAATGCCAAATCTCAAGCCTTGGATAAGAATGGAAATGTGATTCCCGGTCTTTATGCCGTCGGTCAAGTGTCCAACTCCGAACTTGGCAGACACGGCGTTAACATCTTCGTGCCTCCATCTTTTGCAAAGATCGCGGTTAAGGATATTTTGTCCAAATAGTGTGGTGATGATCGAGTTAACCGCTTGACGCTATTAGTTTTAGGGCGGGTTAATAGACCCCACGGAACTAAATTCAATCACACCCGAAAGATATCGCAGCAAAAACCGTAAATATAATTAAAGCGACAAAACACTCGACCCCAACCTCCTTTGAAAGCAGAGGTTGGGGTTTTTAACGGTTCAATGCGTTATTGCCTGATATATTTTGCGGCTTGATTTGCTGCAATCCTTCCAAATACCAAGCTCTGTGAAAGGATGCCGCCTCCGTGGTAGTCATGATAATAAAGGTTCACGGTTTCACCGGCCGCATAGAGACCTTTAATCGGAATACCGTCTGCTTCAGTAACTTGAGCGTCTTTGTTAATCATTAAGCCGCCGTACACCATGGTAATGGACGGAGTTAACGGATAAAAGGCATACAGCTTGCCATTGAGATTTATCTTTTCCGCCAAATTAGACTTAGGCGGTTCAGCCGTTAATGCTTTTCCGTCCTTCACGGAAGCGTTGAATTTTTCTAATGTTTCTTTTAAGGCAGAGGGTTGGACTCCTATTTCTTTAGCCAGCTGCTCATAACCATTTGCTTCAATCAGGCCGCCTTTAGCTCTTTTGAACAACTCAACGGACATGCCGATTCTCTTTTCTTTCTGAAGCATCGCTTCATCGAAAATCAAAGCAACTTTCTGTCCGGTTTGCTGCAGTGTAGCTTTACCAAAAGAGGCATAACCTAACGATTCATCGACGAATCATTTTCCTTCGGCATTGATACCTAAACAGTAAGGTAAAGCTCTCGTAGGTGAACCTCTACCCTGAGGACCATTAAAGACAACGGGAAGATGCAAAGACTCAACGCCAGCCATTCCCATTGTTCCGGCACCGACTTCCTGAGCCAGACGAATTCCATCACCTGTGATGAATTTGTTCCCACGGATGAGGATGTTCGCTCCGCCCGGATGGGCGGCTTCCAGCATTTCTCTATTAGCCGAGTATCCGCCAGTTCCTAAGATGACGGCTTTAGCGTTAATCTGAAGAAGACCTTTATCTGTTTGGCAGATGGCCCCGTCAACAGCACCATGCTTATTCACTAAGAGCTGTTTTGCTTTTGTCTTGAATAAGACTTTGCCGCCCTTCTCTATGTATTTATCAAAAAGGGTCTTTAGTAATTTCGGCATTCCTCTGTATTGGCCGGGAGAAGCAATTCTTACACCAACGTTCCATGGTGCTTGCTGAAGCCAAGGTTCGAATGCGGCTCCATTGGACTCAGCCCACTTAACTGAATCCAAAATGTTATCTGCCAATACCTCATAGAGATCGGTTCTTCCGCCGCCAAGAGATTTCTTCTTTACGTCTTCGATAAAAGCTTTCCTTGCTTCCGGAGAGTTATTTTCCGGCATTAAGAATGAGCCAAGACAAACTCTTGAATTGCCGCCTCGTTGGTTTTCTGAGGCTTTATCGATCATTAAGACCTTAGCTCCGTCTTCTACGGCTTGGAGTGCTGCGACCGTGCCGGCAATACCGGAACCAACGACGAGAATATCGCAAGAGATTTTTTCTTCAGGTTCGCCTGTTTTCCAAGCAAAGGCCGGAGCGGCTGAAAGACCCATTGCTGATAACGCCAGAGAGATCTTTAGTGTGTCACGTCGCGAGAACATAGTTTTATCCCATATAAAAAAGGAGACTGCTTAAACAATTCTTGTTTCGGCAGTCCCCTTAAATTATTAGAAGTTAATTAAGACCAAGGTTTTTCCGCTGCTGCGGCTCTGCCCGCTAATCTTCCGAAGACAATGCATTCTGCATTGTTGCAAGCTCCCTGGTAGATGTTGCCCCACATAGAACCCAATTCTCCTGCTGCGTACAGACGAGGAATCGGATTGTTGTTGACATCCATTACCTGACCATTCACATTCTTCTTAGGACCGCCCTGGGTGTTCAAAAGAGTCGGATAAAGTTTGATCGCATAGTAAGGTCCGGTTTCGTCCAGCGGTGCGGAGACGGCGGCGCCAGCTTTCTGTTCGATGTGAACAACCTTCTTATGGGGATTTTGGATCGGACGATTAAACTGAGTATCTTTGCCGGCCTTGATATCAGTATTCCACTTCTGGACAGCAGCAACCAAGTTTTCTGCGGAGACTCCGATCTTCTTAGCCAGTTCTTCCAGGCTTTCAGCTTTGGTAATAACTCCATTTGCTAATTCCTGAGAATTGTCTCTGGACCACTTGTAACCTTCTCTATTAATAGAGTATCCAGAAGATCCGCCGACGACAGGTCCGCGTTTGAATGCCTTGTCGTCAAAAATGAGCCAGCAAGGAATAGACGGATAGCTGTGAGAGATCGGATCAAAGCGATTAACTACGTAGCAACGAGTATGGCCGTCCGGAGAGAATTCGTCAGCAAAGCGTTTGCCGTTCTTGTCCACCCAGATAAATGACGGTGCCATCATCGTCACTTGCAGGGCGGCTTTGCAGCCCGGAAGTTCGGTTCCCAGCGGGCAAGAGTAAGCAGTCATATGCCACAATCTTGCGCCCATGGACTGAGCCATTCTCAGACCGTCCCCGGTGTTACCGGGGTTGCCTAAAGCGTGATAGTTTTCGCCTTGGGCATAGGTTCTCAAAGATTCCGGATCGAACTCATATCCGCCTGTTGTCAGAATCACGGCCTTGTTGGCTTTGATATTGATGTTCTTGCCGTTATTCTTGGCAACTGCACCGACAACCTGTCCGTCTTTCTGAATTAATTGAACGGCAGGCGTTTCGAGCATTACAGGGATGTTTCTCTTTTCTTCTACTGCGTAACGATAAAGATCGAATAAGCAGTCGCCGGAGCGTTTCTTACCGCGGACTCTGTATTTATCAATAACTTCCCAGCCAGGAAGATTCTGGAAGCCGGCATGACCGTAAACCCAAAGTTCTGTTCCTTCTTTGAGGCCGGTCATCCAGTCTTTGACTCCCATGATTTCCTTGCAGAAGGTGTTCAGCAGTTCATCATCTTTTTCAGAGTTCGCCAGATCGTAAGTGGCTGTCAGATACTTTAAGGCTGTGGGACCGTCCTGAGGAACCATGAAACCGCCAGAGGAAATAGCGGTATTGCCGCCGGGCTGGGCCATTTTTTCAATGATTAGAACTTTGGAGCCCTTATCATGAGCTTCAATTGCAGCGCAAGCACCTGCTCCGCCGTAGCCGATTACGAGCACATCGGTCTCTTTATCCCATTTTGTATCGGCGCCTGCTTGTTTAGCATGAGCAGCGGACATAAACGGAACAGCTGCAGAAGCAGCTAAACCGGAAAGAAGCGTACGTCTTTTTAACTGCATAACATTCTCCTTGAGAAATTAAGAATGAATATTTTTAAGGTACCTTTGCCTTGAACTCATGGCACTGGTCACAAACCAGTCGAGACGGTTTGTGACCTTGATGACATTCAATGCAATTTATTTGGCCCATATGGGTATCGTGATAGTTGATATCCCCGCCATCTGTCTGGGCGGCTAGTTTTTCGTATGTACCGCCATGACACTTGAGACAGTTATCCATTTGGATTTGATCATTGGGTGTGCCCTTCCCATGGCAAGCTTCACAAGGAATCTGCTTAGCTACATGTCTATCAGCTAAGTATTTAGGCGAATCAGCGGCAAAGGTAAAGCAAGAAATCCCGGATAAGACAACCAAAATCGAAATAGCTTTCAGTATTTTCATATTTCAACCTTGAGGGGTTTGAGATTTTTGAGAGCTCTGTTTTGTTTCTTAAGCTCCGTTTAAGGGAAGTGTAATCCCCAATATTAGATATGTAAATAGTTAAATAATCTAAGAGAAGACTTCGGAGTGTTGGGGTTTATTAGCCTGATATTTAAGCGGGGGCATTCAAAACGTGAAGCTAACCGTGAGGCGGAATCAGAGTTTTCTACCATGAAAAATTGGTGTTTGTTTTTTGTTGTTTGACGTTGATTGCCAGGAAGAAGAAGTGTTTAAAGAGCTTTGTCTTTTATGGGAGCGCTGATGTTCGACCCCACGAAACTTTCTTGTGCTTTTCCGTGAATAAATTGGCCTTTTCAAGGGATAACGTTGAGATCATTAAGGAGGAGTTAGATGGAAAAGGCTTGGGATGCTGAGATCGCGTTGAGTTCTAAAGGAGATGGCAATCATCGACATTTAAAAACCGATTAAACAGAAGGAGAAGAAAGGAAAAGGAACGAACCTTGATTTTGCCGTCCCTTTCCTATTCTTTGTCAATTAACAGTTTGTCGAGCAAAAAGTTTTTGCCAGATTTAAAGCTCGAGCGACAGCTTGATCCATGTCGTAATACTTATAGTCACCGAGTCTTCCTAAGAAAGTAACCTTCTCGTTTTTCTTGGCTTCTTCGAGATACTTTTCATAGAGACGTTTATTTTCTTCGTTGATGATCGGATAGTATCTTTCGTTCTTGCCTAAAACAAAGGCTTCCGGATACTCATAAGAAACGACCGTGTTCTTAGATTGAGTGTCTAAGAAGTACTTATATTCTCCAATTCTTGTGAAGTCGTAATTATTAGGATAATTAACGACGGAATTGGGCTGGAAATAAGGCCGATTGAAGGTCAAGAAATCAAATCGCAGGCTTCGGTACGGCAACTGACCAAATTTGTAGTCGAAGAATTCGTCGATCGCGCCGGAGAAGAAAACGTGATCGTATTCATCCAACATGCTTTTATCGAATTCGTTATTGAGGCGTACTTCGATATTAGGATGATCCACCATCTTCTCGAACATGCGGGTATAACCTTCTAACGGAATTCCTTGATACTTCGCTTGGAAGTAACGATTGTCTCTTCCGACAAAAACAGGAACCCTACCCGTCACTAAAGGATCTAAATCTTCCGGTCGGACATCCCATTGTTTCTCTGTGTAATGGAGAAAAATTTTTTCGTAGACGTATTCAGCTAGGAACTGAAGATCCGGATTTTTGCTCTCGCGAAGTTTGAGAATCGGGACTTTTTTGTTGAATTCAAATTCAGACAAAAGTGCCGTAATCATCCGCTCAGCCATTTCTTTAGGGAACAGCTGCTCAATCGAATTGAAATTAAAGGGAACGGGTACGAGCTGGCCGTCCACCAATGCTTTTACCTCATGCTGATACGGATACCACTGGGTAAATTGAGAGAGGAATCTCCAGACTTCGGCGTCATCAGTATGGAAGATGTGAGTGCCGTAAGCATGGATATCAATGGAGTTTTCGTCGAAGTAATCAAAACAGTTTCCACCGACATGATCCCTTCGATCAATAATTACAACACTATGAGACCTAAGAGCCGCGGTCAGCCCTAAAGTCAAATTGGTTATTCCTGCACCAATTAATAAAAAATTCAAATAATCCTCCAATTGGAACTGAAGTATTTCCCTTATCCGATCTCCGAAATTTACCTGCAGATTTGAGTAGATTTTACGAGGTTTAAAATATATAAACAGAGAAACGAATGAAAGTAAAAAAAAACAACCCTTTACTAGAAAATATTTAACACAAACGCAAAGGCCAAATACTTCCCCCGATAGTCCCGTTTCATAAGATCCGAAAAAAGGAAAAATAAACATGTTACAAATAAACTATACTATATCGGAGGGAGTTATTATTTCTATATGGACTAATTTCATTATTAGTGAATAAGTTTTATTTTCACAAAAGCAAATAATGGACAACAACATATCGCTCAATTTTTTTGAAAATTATAAAAAGAAAGCTTGTGGGATAACTTTGGATCTAAGTCGACAAAAAATATCTCAAAAAGATTTCTCTTCTCTCCTAGAGTTTTTGCAAAGCAGGAAGGTAATAGAGTCTTTTAACGACATGAGACAAGGGAAAACTGTAAATATAAGTGAACAGCGATCAGCTTTACACACATCGTTAAGGGATCCCTCCCCGTTTGCCCCGCACGCTAAAGAAGTAAAGGAAACTCTGGAAAGAGTTTGCAAGTTTGCCGACAATATAAGAAATCGTCAATGGAAAGGTATAACCGGCGAACCTATAACCGATGTCATCAATATTGGTATAGGAGGCTCTGAATTGGGTCCTAGGACAGTTTATAACGCATTAAGAAAAGAAAAAAATCAAATTAAACTACATTTCTTAGCACCTGCTGATGGAATTATCTTTGACAGAATTACAGAAGGTTTAAACCCTTTTAAAACTTTGGTTGTAATTTCTTCAAAAAGTTTCAAGACACTAGAAACACAGGCCAATTCTGCCGAAATATTAAATTGGTTTAATAAAGCTGGCATTGAAGGAAAAGATCTCTCTAAGCATGTTGTAGTTGTTTCTTCAAAATTAGAAGCACCTGAACAAATAGGAATTCCTAAAAGCAACTTCTTTCCAATTTGGGATTGGGTAGGTGGGCGCTTCTCCGTGTGGAGTGCTGCTGGCTTACCTATTGCCATAGCGCTTGGCTCAGATGTGTTTAGAAGATTTCTTGCAGGTGCTCACGAAATGGTTGAGCATGCCTCCCATTTCCCTTTAATGGACAATCTACCTGCTTTAATGGCGGCATTTGCTTATTGGAACGTTAATAAAGTAGATGTCTCTTCTTTTTGTTTTCTACCTTATGATGAGAGGCTCCGAACGATGGTTGATTGGCTTCAACAACTAGAAATGGAAAGTCTTGGAAAGAGCATTAGTACTAGCGGAAAGCCAGTTGTTGGAAAAACGTCTTTACCTGTATGGGGCGGTCACGGAAATGAATCTCAACATTCATTTTTTCAGTGGCTTAGAGAAGGAACTTCAAGGAACGCCATAGATGTTTGTTGGTGCAAAACGCCAGGTCATCTACACAAGGAGTTAAACAAGGTTCTCATGTCTAATGTTAATGCCCAGATAGAAGCTTTGATTATGAGAAATGCTAATAGCATGTATTTCAATGTTCTATCAACTCTCACATTGGACAATTTAGAACCTGAAACGCTCGGAGCATTAATGGCTTTATACGAACATAAAACAACAATGCTAGGAACACTTTTGGATATTAATCCTTTTGACCAGCCGGGGGTTGAATTAGGAAAAATTCTCGCTAAAAAAGTAATAGAAGAAACAATATAAATTTGGTTAATAGCAGTAGGACAATAAGAAATGAAATTTTTAAATGGCTTCTTACAAATTCCAATGAATTAGAGTTTTATATGGCGATGTCCTGTCTTTCTCGAAGGCTTCACAAAGCTCTTTAGGGTTGTTTACACAAATTTCGTTGGAAATCACTTTTTCTAAAAAGGAAAATTCTTTACATCCTTCCAAAAGGGAAGCGGCTTGCTCAAAATCTTTCTTAGTACTCCTACTGCTGCCGACAATTGTTAATCCTTTCTCAAGGATTTTTCGGGTATCTATTAAGATACTCTCTTCGCTCACTCCTAATAAACAGATAACTGCGAGTGGTGAGCATATATTGAGAATTTGAGAAATAGCCGCTTCAGATCCTTTGCCACCAACAGCTTCAAACACGATGTCAAAATTAAAATGTTGGTATGTTGCTTCCGTAATAGTCACGTTATCAACGTGAGTGAAAAGCATCAGTTTATCCTCATGTCTACCAAAAACCGTAATATTGAGAAAGGGAAAAGTTTGGCGTAAACACCATGACAAAAGGTATCCCACAATGCCGTCTCCCCATACAGCTATTTTTTTTGCGTTTTTCCATTTAATTTTGGGAATTCTGGAAATAGCATGTAAACAAACGCTTATTACTTCTGCAAAAACAAAGTACTTTGGGCTATTAGACAATATTGGGATCACTTCTGATGGTATCAATTCCATTAATTCTTGTGTAAAACCATCTTGATTACTTGATCTGAAAAAGGCTCCTTCTGAATATATTTTCTGGCTCGTCTCCGACCCCCTATTAGGTAGTAATATTACTGGGGTGCCAATTGAATATTGGTTGTTTGGGTCAAAGAAAATTTCTCCAATACCTTCGTGAATCAAAGCCATAGGAAGTTTTTTTTGCAAGATATGAGGTGGTCGCTCCCCCCAAAAATATCTCTGATCAGCTGCGCATATAGATAGCACCGTAGGTTTCACCCAAAGAATATTTCCGTGGATTTTTGAATTTTCATACGTAGAAATAAAGTTTTTTGGAGAGGCAAGTTGAATTTTTTGATAAATCATTTTGACGATCCCAAAATGAAATTTGCAAGCTGTAAATCATATCTTGTCGTTATTTTTATATTTGAAGCCTCGCCAGAAACCAGCTTAACGACAACACCAGAAAGTGTAAGAATCTTGGCTGCATCAGTAATAGATTGATCGTCCCCTAATTTTTCGAAGGCAGAAATATAATCGCTGGCCTTGAAACTCTGGGGAGTTTGCCCTTGATACAGATGATTTCTGTTAGGAACGTGTGATATGTTCTCTCCATCCTCACTCTCAACAATAGTATCTGTACAGTGGATGACAGTATCGCAAGCAGAGAAACCTTCTCTTAGCGATTGAATGTTTTCTTGAATAATTCTTTGTGAAACGAAAGGCCTTGCCGCATCGTGGCTTACGATAAAACAATCTGAACTTATTTGTTCCATTAAAAACTTACAGGCGTTATAGAGAGATTCTTGTCGAGTTAAGCCGCCCTCACAAAATAAGAGTTTATCCAAGTAAGGAACTTTCGAAAAAAGTTGTTGCCCATGCTTTAACCAAGGCTTCGAGAGCACAACAACAACACCTTTTATAACTGGCTGTATTACAAACTTCTCCGTAGTAGAAACCACTATAGGAGTACTTTGCAACTTCATAAATTGTTTAGGGACATTGGCTCCCTCAAATCGGGAACCAACGCCAGCGGCAAGAATCACAGCGTAGACATCCAACGATTTCATTTTCTCTCCGGTAATTTGATCTTGTAAATAATATGTCTTTCTCTCTTATCCTCGGGAGGGGGCGTCATGTATTCTGGCCCGTAAAGCTTTGTCAAATAATCTTCCAATTCAAAAGAAACGGGAAATTCTTTTGATTCAAACAGTAGAAACTTTTTTCTAAGGAACCCCTCTCTTCTATATAACTCTCCGAAATAATGTTTTCTTCCCGACGGAATTGACACAAACTTACTACCATGATTATTGCAAGCACTATATATTTTGTTGGTTAATGAAGTTAGAGACGAAACAGGAACCAAACCTAGGAGCCCACCGATTGTTGTTTTCAGCCTAAAAATGGTTCTCGCTTTCCTGGAAAAAGAAAGCAATTTTTTGTAGCTTTTTCTATAAAAATAAAATAATCTACACGATAAAAGAAATCCAAAAGTTAAGCAAAGAAATCCGTGCAGATATCTAATCATTCGTGAGTCAGGAATGTCTTCTACAATAAATATGTCGACAAATATCCCTTGTTCACCAGCATCGTCCCCTCTAGTCTGATAAATCGTGTTCTTAAGTCTAATTCTTCCGGAAGTTAAATAAAAGCCAGGAGTCACCCCGGGGATTTCTACAATGTATTTTTTATTGAAATTTTTATTTAGTATTTCCGAGAGTCTTAAAAAGTCCCCTCTCGGCATATTAATGTCTAGATCGTCGTCCCAAGGAATAAAGCCAGAATGTCTGAGAGCTCCCAAAGCAGTCCCACCGCTCAACAAATATGTTAGATTATGATCATTACAGACCATGTCTATATCTAACAGCATGGAATATAGGCAGTCTTGCAATTGTTTTAGTTGCTCATCGCTTAATTCTAAACAATCTCGATCAGTTGTTTTTAAATTTTTAAACAATTCAAATGTTGATAGACTCATAGGCTTATCCAAACTCATTAAATTTAATTGTAACGTGATGGTCAATTGGCTACAATTTCCGCTAGATAAAAAATGTTGAAAGTAATCATGATGCGTTTATATGGAATGGGTTTCCAAGACATCCTGGAAGGTTTTAGAACTATAAAACTTCCTTTATACTTAGCCTGGTCTGATATCAGGCAGCGGTATAGAAGATCTTCATTAGGACCCTTTTGGATCACAATATCCACAGGCGTTATGATTGCGTGTATCGGGATCATCTTTGGTTCTCTCTTTAAATCACCTATGTCAGAATTTTTACCCTTCTTGGCAGCGGGTTTAATTATTTGGGGCTTTATTTCTGGATGTATTGGAGAATCAACGACTGTTTTTGTTGCGGCGGAGGCAGTCATAAAACAATTGCCTCTTCCTCTTTCCACCCATATTCTAAGGATGGTCGCAAGGAACTTATATATTTTCTTCCACAATATTTTAATTTTTCCCTTCGTACTTCTCTTTGTGCAACGCCCTGTCGGATTTGAGTTTTTTTGGATAATACCTGGTCTTATTCTTCTAATCGCCAATTTGTTATGGATGTCAACGATCTTGGGAACAATTTGTGCAAGATTCAGAGATTTGACGCAAATAGTCTCTAGCGTTATGCAAATTTTTTTCTATGTGACTCCTATTATTTGGATGCCCGGCCTATTACCTGAGAAAACTAGCGTAATGATTTTGGATCCTAATCCTTTTTATCATCTGCTTGAGATTGTTAGATCTCCTCTAATGAATACTTCTCCTACCGCTCTAAACTGGATGGTTTCAATAGGTTGTGCAATCTTCGGTTGGGCCTTTGCTATTTTATTTTTTAATAAATACCGCTCAAGAGTAGCTTACTGGTTATAACATGGAAATAAAACTTGATAATGTTTGCGTTGACATCCCTGTATTCAACTCGCAAGGTAGATCATTAAAAAAGACTGTTATGGGGTTTGCTACGGGTGGAAAAGTCGGGCTTACTGAAAGTGGGAAGACTGTAGTTAGATGTTTAGATAATGTATGTTTCACGGCTAGTCCCCATGATAGGATTGGCTTGGTCGGACACAATGGAGCAGGAAAGAGTACCCTTCTAAGGGTTCTTGGAAGGGTCTATACTCCCACGAGCGGAAGGGCTGTCGTAACTGGTAAGGTTGGGTCCTTAATAGACATTTCTTTGGGTATCGACAGTGAAGCAACAGGAATAGAAAATATCTTTCTTAGAGCAGCTCTTCTTGGAATACCCAAGAAACAAGTTGAGCGTGAATTAGATGAAATTATCGAATTCACCCAACTTGGTTCTTTTATCCATATGCCAGTCAGGACATATTCAACTGGCATGCACATGAGGCTAGCTTTCGCGGTCTCAACTATGATCAAACCGGATATTCTTTTGATGGATGAGTGGTTATCGGTTGGCGACCAAGAATTTCAAAACAGAGCGGAGAAACGATTAAACAATTTGATCGAAAGATCCAATGTGTTATTTATAGCTAGCCATTCACGAAGCCTTGTTGAAAACTGTTGTAACCGGGCCATATGGCTAGAAAATGGGAAGATTGTCATGGATGATTCTTCCAAAAATGTTTGTGAAGCATATTTTGGTATAAATAAATGACCCGACCCATATTTTTGTCTGTATGTATCGCAGCATATAATGTCGAAAATTATTTATATGAAGCACTAGATTCATTACGGAAATCAACGTTGAAGAACGTAGAATTTATAGTAGTCGACGATGGTAGTACGGATGGCACGCTTAGTATATGTAAAGAATTTGAGGTGTTAGACAACAGATTTAAAATTTACTCTCATAAAAAGAATCTAAGTCTACTGCAAGCAAGAAAAACAGGAATCTCAAAAGCTTCGGGTGAGTATATTTTATTTTTAGATGGAGATGATAAATACCAAACCAAAAACCTGGAAATGTTTTGCGAGTGCCTATCTAAACAAGACAATGATATTGTAGTTTTCGATGTTAAATGTTTTGGCGGCAATAAAGAAGATTTAGAAAAGTATCGTACGTACTTTTCAATTACAAAAGATGTTAACTTAAGTGATTGCCAATTGCTTCCTAGATATATTTTCCAAGAAAGAAGTATCCCTTGGAACGTAATTAATAAGGCTTTTAAATTAAGTATTTTAAAGGCTATAAACTGTAAAATTAAGGATATTCGGCTAACCAGCGGTGAAGACGCTCTTTTAACGTTTCTGGTTCTCCTTCATACGAACAGTTGTTTATATATTCCGATAACCGTATATGAATACAGATTAGGGAGCGGGATATCTACTGGGACTGAAACTATACAAAAGTTTAAACAACACTCTAGAGATATTTTACTTGTTAATTACTTAGACGATGTATTGCAAGATTTTCCAAATAAAAAAACAAATTTCAGAATACCGCTAGAAGGACTTCGAACTCATTTAGAAATAAACACCGTAAAACGCTACTTCCAGTTAAATAAAAAAGACAGAGAATTGGGAAAGAGGATGCTATATAGTTCCGGCTTCACCAGATCAAAACTATTCTCAATCATAGCAAAGCTCTATTTAAGGAACTTGCTGCGTCCTCTTTTCGCTCAAGCAAAAGGAAACGCCTTTTTAAGACTAGCTAAGCGTTACTTTTATCGCTAGCATATCGCCTCCACCACATCTAAGGCTCTTTGAAGGGCCTGATCCATATTGTAATACCGAAAATCCGCTAGTCTTCCTGCTAGTATCAAGTTTTTAACCTTTTGGGCTTCGGTGAGATATCGTTGGTGAAGTATTAAACTTTCATTCGTCAGAATTGGATAGTATGGCTCTGACATGGATCCCTTCTCGTATTTTACCGGATATTCAACCGCGTAGGAGCTTCCTTTTCCTGCTTGAATAGGTAGCTTGTTATATTCAGTAATTCGAGTAAATCCTTTTTTTTGCGGATAAGCCACTAAAGGGGCATTCTGAAAGCTAGAAGTTCTTTCATGGACCCATTCAAATCTTAGCGAACGATAAGGAAGTGCTCCAAATTTCCAGTTAAACAATTCATCGACTGCTCCAGTGAAAATCACATTAATTGGCTTTTTCGAACCTTTAACAATAACTTCATCCTCATTTTTAGAGAGAGAAATTCTAGAAAGAGCGTCCACTCCAAGTTCAACTTTTATATTGTCGTGACTCAATAATGCATTAAAAATATCCGTGTATCCATTTGTAGGTAACACTTGAATGTCATCATCAAAATAACCAGTTTTATAAGAAAATCTTATGGGAACTCGCGATAAAACTGAGGGATGGATTGTTTTGGGAGATACTCCCCATTGCTTTGCAGTATACGGTGCGTAATCTTTTTCGAAAAGAAACTCTCCAAATTCTCGAATTTTAGAATCAGCATGATTCATAACTTCAAGTACTGTTGCAGTATCTCTATCTTTAAAATTTGACTTTATGGCGTTCTTAAGTGCAATGGCTCCTTCTTCAGAATAAAAATCGTCTATTGTTTTGAAATTAAAAGGTGAAGGAGTCTGGATCCCGTCAATTTCAGCTAAACAATCAATATAAAAAGGCTCGAAGTCAGAAAATTGCCTAAGATAGTCGTACAAATTTGGACTGTTTGTATGGAAAACGTGCGGACCATACTTGTGCACACGAATACCATAGGCATCGGTGTAATCGTACATGTTACCTGCGATATGGTCGCGCCTTTCCCACACCATTATTTTCTTATGTTTACGTTCAGCTAATTCGTGGGCAATAACAGAGCCAACTAACCCTGCACCTACTATAACGTAATCAACATCTCGGAAATCAGAATCCATTGGTTTCACTCAGAAATCTAACCAAAGAAGGCAAATTAATATCTTTTTCTGAAAGGATTAGCTTCTCAACTCCTCCAATTTTTTCGACTGGCCACTGAATTTTTAATTTTTCATCGTTCCACTTGATTCCATCGTCATATTCAGAATAAAAGTTCTCCGAACACTTATACGAAACAACTGAGTCTTCCAAAACTAAATACCCATGTGCACAGCCTGAAGGCACCAGAATTTCATAACCAGTCTCACCATCAAGTTCAAAAGTCTCATGCTTGAGAAATGTCGGACTGTCCTTCCTTAAGTCCACAACAACATCCCAAACTCTCCCTGAAACACATCGGACAAGTTTTGGTTGTTGCTTAACTCGTTGGAAGTGTAATGCTCTAATGACCCCTTTTTTGCTATAAGTATAAAAAATTTCTTTCACTTCATGATTAATTCCGTTTTTCTCGAACAACGGAAGAGAGAAATCTTTAACAAAGGCTCCTCGATTATCAGTCGAATAAAATGGCTTTATCAGTTTTAAACCAGGGATATTGGTATCTTTAAATTCGAACTTTCTTAATGTCATATCAAATTAAATTCGTCTTTATCCAAGTGAGAGTTTTTTCTATTCCTTCGCTAAAGGAAACACTGGGCTTGTATCCCGTATCTTTCATAAGTTTAGTGCTATCAAATACTTCCTTATCATGGGATACTCCATTGAATGGTATGACACCCAATTCAACTTTATGGCTTGTGCCCAATAAATCACGAATCTCCAGAATGTAGTCTTTCAATTTTCTACAAGAATTGCTTCCAATATAATAAGAGAAGTTGTTCTTACCGTACTTTGCCGCTCTAAAAAGCCCTTGGATAGTATCGTCTACGTACACGAAGTCATAGTATTGCTCTCCAGAGGTAAATTCCCCTTTACCTTTAGTTAAGAGCTCACGGATAGCAAAATTTATAAAATTATTAGTATAGTTTCCTGGACCGTATGTATTAGAGATACAAGGCCAGATATGTTCGACCCCTAAATTATTACAAACAGCTTTCGTCATAAAATGCGCAGAAAGTTTGGCAGAAGCATACTCTGTAACCAAATTAGGTTTGGAACCATCTCTAGGTATATAGGCTAATGCATCTAGTTCTGCTAAAGTTCCTGCTCCAACAAATCTTTTACAACCGATTTTCGATGCAACATATACGGCTTGTATGGAATACTGGATATTCCTTAATTGAATTTCAAAATCCCCTCTTTCTTTTCCAGTAGAACCTTGCCAAGCCAAATGAATAAAGTGAGTTGGAGAGCTACATACTAACTCCGGTAGCCTGGAAATTTCTTTTAAATCACATTCGATTACATGAAGATTAGGACAAGTGATATTTTCTAAAGCGAACCTATTTCTCACAACAGCCCAAACTTCTAATCCTTCAGACAAGCACAAATTAACTAATCTCCTCCCAAGAAAACCGCTAGCGCCTGTTATGACTACTTTATTCATCCGCATCCCTTAAATATTCTCTGATTTGATGAATCACGAAATCTTCCATTTCAGTGCTTCTAGAGTTTCTCCACATCTTTGACCACTCCACAGTCTTTTCGACTGCTGTAGGAGCATCCCAAACTGGCTTCCACCCTAATTCACTTTTAATTTTTGAGATATCCAGTCTAAGTAAATTTGCCTCGTGAGGAGAATCTTTTATATTCTGTGCTTCCCAACTAAGATTTTCTCCCCAAAAATGACAAAAAAGTTGGACCAATTGGCTCGTACGAAGACAATCGCCTTCGTTGGGTCCTACATTGTAATTCCCACAAAGAGAAGGGTTTTTTACTTGTTTTGACAGAATCAGAAGGTAAGCGAAAAGAGGTTCCAAAACATGTTGATAGGGCCTGACAGAGTCAGGATTTCGCACTATTATTGGCTTTTTCCTGAGTGCGCTCCTTACACAGTCAGGAATAATTCTATTTGCGGAAAAATCACCGCCTCCTATTACATTTCCTGCCCTGGCTGTGCTTATTCTTACAACGCTATCCTTAAAATAGGAAGAATTAAAGCTTTGGGTTACAAGTTCGCTACAACTCTTTGAATTAGAATAAGGATCGAACCCGTTTAACTCCTCGTTTTCTCTATAACCCCAGAACCATTCTCTATTTTTATAGACCTTATCAGTAGTAACGTTGAGAAACGTCAACTCTCTATCCAACCTTCTTACGGCTTCTAGGATATTTACTGTACCCATTACGTTAGTAGAATAAGTTCCGATGGGATCCCGATAACCTTCCATTACTAAAGGTTGAGCAGCTAAATGAATAATTACTTCTGGCTGAAAGTCCTTAATTGACTTATTTAAAAGAGCAAAATCTCTGATGTCTCCAATCTTTTCATGTATACCTTCAGAAACATTTGCAAGCATATATAAACTAGGATTAGTCGGTGGAGGTAAACTAAATCCGAAGACTTCGGATCCTAATTCTTTCAAAATGGCAACAAGCCAAGAACCCTTGAACCCAGTATGCCCTGTAACAAAAACTTTCTTTCCGGAGAAGTAACCTAACTCCTCTCTCAATCTTTCCAAACCTTCCACGGTGCTTCCCCTCTTGCCCACAAATCTTCTAAAACGTTTTTTTCCCTCAAGGTATCCATACATTGCCAATACCCATTGTGCTTATAAGCCATCAACTCGCCCAAAGAAGCCATCTTCTCCAAGGGTTGTTTTTCTAAAACAGTTTGGTCTCCTTCGATAAAATCAACAAAACCAGGTTCACAGACCATGAAACCAATATTGATTAAATTGCCGTCACCTTGTGTTTTTTCTCTAAAATCTAGAATCTTCCCATCCTTGTCTATATCTAAGACCCCAAATCTCTGACCTGCATTGTATGCAGACATCGTTACCATTTTTCCATGGTTTTTATGAAACTTTAGCAACTCAGAAATATTAATATCGGCAACACCGTCTCCATAAGTGAGCATAAAGGGCTCAGACCCAATATACTGCTTTACCCTCTTCACTCTTCCCCCAGTCATTGTATTCAAACCAGTGTCTACAACTGTAACTTTCCAAGGCTCAGAATTATTATTATGAACAATCATTTTATTTTCGCCCTCTGTAAAATCAAAAGTTACGTCTGATGTGTGGAGAAAATAATCTGAAAAATATTTTTTTATAACGTGTTGTTTGTATCCAGCGCAAATCACGAAATCTCTAAACCCATGAGAAGAATATATCTTCATGATATGCCACAAGATAGGCATACCTCCTAACTCAACCATTGGCTTAGGTTTCAATTGAGACTCTTCACTAATCCGGGTACCGAGACCCCCAGCTAAAATTACAACTTTCATCTTGCTTACCTTAAAACATACCTGTAAATTTTTTTTATAAAAACCCTTCTCCGTGAACCTGAAGGCAATAGTTTTGAAATCACCTTTTCAATTTTTGGAATTATAGAGGTAGAAGTTTCAGACGTATTGGCAAATTTTCTAGTTAACATCTCCTCATAAAATGGACTAGTTCTTGCCACTGTCCAAAAGGATTCACTCATGCAAACAGACAGTTCATCCCAAGGTTTTTTTGGACCGACATAATGGATAATCCAAGGGTCTTTTGTTGCTTGCTTATACATCTCCAAAAATCTAACAGGAACAAAGCCCAATCCCCAACTAGGATTGTTACCAAATGAAAAGACATTCCATCTCATATCTATGTGTTTTACGTTTCCCTCCCAGAGAGCATTAATCGTATCTTGTTCAGGAATAGCGTGTCTTCGTTCCAAGCATGCGCGAGTAAATTTATTGAAGGGAATATCTATCCTAATTTTTTCTAAATTTAAAAGAACAACGCCTGCATTGGAATACATATAAGGATTCATCATGGCGCTGCTTTGGAAATAATATTCACCTAATTTTTTATCGGACCCGTTTAAAAATCCCATAATAGCTAGGTCTAGCACCATGCCAGCATATTTACCGTCTATATCAATCCGATACAAATCAGATAAATCTTTCTTAACGATCAGATCGCAGTCCAACCAAATTATCTTTTTATACTTTTTAAGAAAATATGGACAAAAAGCTCGGTAAGAAAGAATTGGTGCGAACCTTGTAACGCCGAATTCTTCAATAGCTTCATAAAATTTAGGTTCATCGAAGTAAAAAGCTCGCGGATCTAAGAAGCGTATCGAAATATTTTTTTTCTCGTTCCTTCTAAGGATGTCTTTATTCTCTTCAGAGATATCCTGTTCCAGAATAATAATGTCATAATTGTTATAGCAAGTTGAACTATTAATTATTGACTTTATTACGACATCACAATAAGGGACATAATAATTACTTGATGATAAGAGAATTGGAATGTTTCGCTCTTCAAATTTGGGCTCGAGTTCCTTGAAGAATTCGAAATTCTCGATACGAATGGGCTGAGCTCCCATTTGAATATTGACTTTTTTCAACTCCGCAAAAGATAGAAGAAAAATAGTCTCCAATGTTCTTATTGAATCTAATAGATTTAAGCAGATTTCGTCTTCATGAAGTTCTTTCAGAAGATCGTTAAAGACCTTTTCTTTATAGGAAAGATACTCTCTAAAAACATTAGGCGCCATCACGTAGCAATAGCTTACAGCCTTATTTTCTTTTAAGATTTTTTCAATAATATTCTTAAGCTTAGAGTCAAGTAAAATAATTCGTTTTTTAAATTTTTCTAAAAGTGTCTTTGAGAACTTAGGCCTGGACTCATACCATTCAGATACGCTCATCGTCAAGTCATAGGATTTACAAAGCGTGATTTTTTTTTCCTTCGGCAATTCAACCGTATAACCCAAATATTCTAACAGCCCCTTGCTCAGGTAAGGAAAATTGAAAGGAGAATATTTACTTATTTCTGAAGTTTTATCTTTCAAATAATTCAAATCAAGTAAAAAACCTTCATCGAAAACTCCAAAAGAATCTATATTACTATCTTTGGCCAATAATTTTTGTTCTATTTCAAAAAAAGTCTGATTGGTATATCCTTCTACTGAAGCGGGGTACAAACCAAAACTTTCAAATTTATTGGATTTAATACTAAGGCTTATAATTTTTCGCATTTTCAATATTTAAAATTTTTCTTGAAATTAACAATTAAATAATAGAGCAGAGGAAGATTCAACTTCAAGCAAGCAAGATAAAACTTTAATTTTTTACTTTTAGATCCTTTTTCATCTTCAAGAGAAACCAATAGATAATCTTTGCCGATAAGCTTCTGCATTGAGTTAAAAAATTTTTTAAAGTTGCCGTAGTTTACAAGGGTATCTTGCCTGATCGGACTCCAACGGAATATATTTGAGAGAAATTCACCCACTAAGGTTCTAGGAGCTCCAAAATCTGAAAGAAACTGCCTAACTTCAATTGCAGTATCTATGTAGCAAAGCTTATAGTTATCGTCCTTTTTCTCCAAATCAAGTAGCGAGCCCGTACGGTTTTGCCTATAAAAATATAAATTTTCTGAGACCACACTAATTTTTTTTGAAAATAAAGCTGCCTTGTACGAGAACAACATATCTTCAGCAAATCGTTGCTCAGGATTCCTGAGATTATTCTTTTGCAAAAACTCTCGACTGTATGCTCTACTCCAAACGGAATGCGTAAGCATCAATTTTGGAAAATCAGAAATGATGAAAGGAGATTTCTCACTAGCCAATAAATACAAATGAGAATTTTGGAAGGTGTCAGCATAATCAAATCGAGAGTAGTAGTTCCATACCCCTATTAGAATCAATTCTGATCCATACCTTTCGCCATTCTCATATATTTTTTCGCATGCTTTTGGGGCTAGAAGGTCATCGCCATCCAGAAATACGACATATTTCCCAGTTGCCAGATCAAAACCAGAATTCCTTGCTGCGCCTAACCCTCCGTTTTCCTTATCTATTACTTTTATCCTACCATCTAACTTAGAAAAATACTCGATTATCTCTTTCGATCCATCCGTCGAACCGTCATTAACGCATATTATTTCTATTTCTTGCAGAGTCTGCTCCAACACACTCCTCAGACAATCGAAAAGATAATTTCGTATATTATATATCGGAATGACTATAGAAACTTTTGCTTTCATCTGAAGTTGGCCTTTTGTAACTATCTGATTTTATCAGAACAATTTTATGAGTAACTGTCCGATCTCTTATTATTAATAACGTTATTAAAAATTTCGAACCTTCGCTTCTTGCTCAAGGTACTCGATTAATAATTATTTTAATTCCTTAAATTCATTTAATAACATAAAAAATCTTACCATTTAATATTCAAAAATTTTTAATTATGTTTCGCAGAATAATCGCCAGCCCTAACAATTAAACCTCTCTTAAGGAAGCTCTGTAAAATGCTTGATTCTTCCCAATGGCCTTTAGAGACTTAA
>ERZ791901.387-NODE-387-length-33594-cov-2.721160_pt1 | contig 33594 bp, 29 predicted proteins | sample MGYA00510150_ERZ791901 | MGnify/ENA primary metagenome ERZ791901 (study PRJEB30046, sample SAMN00792058) | human gut metagenome | study: EMG produced TPA metagenomics assembly of the A metagenome-wide association study of gut microbiota in type 2...
CAAAAAAACTCAATCAAGTTTTTTCACATCCCCGAAAATTTATATTTTTTCAATTGTCTACCTAACGGGGAGCAGTTCAAACACTCTTTATAGTATTTATAAGCCCATGTTATACTTTGTCTTTTTCTGTGGTTTATTCTATATCAGTATTGCTATCTATAAAAAATCTAGATTCGTATATTCATAAATATTTGTTGAACTTTCTGATACGCCAGTAATATGCTGCCACCAGAAGAATTGCAGCTCCTAGCCATGCGCCTGTTTCCGCATAATAAATTCCGTCTTTTCCAATGATCAGAGGCAGGGTCAGAGCAATGGTAATCCTCATCACCAGTTCTGCGATTCCGGAAAACATAGGAATCACCGTATCCCCCATTCCCTGAAGAGCTGATCTGTATATGTGCAGCAAATATAAGATAACCAGGGTTGCTGCCATCACAGCCAGATAATGATAGGCAATCTCTAATACTGCTTCTGCATGAGCAGCCTCTTTTGAAATAAAAATCTGAAGAATTCCCTTTCCGAACACCAGAAGAATCCCTCCTATGATTACCGCAATGACTACAGAAATAACCGCAGATGCCCGGACTCCTTCTTTGATTCTGCCATACTCCTCTGCACCCAGATTCTGTCCAACAAAAGAAGATGTGGCATAGCCAAAGGACACTGCAGCCAGCTCAAACAATCCGTACAGCTTGTTTGTAGCTGTGAAACCTGCCACATAAAGAAATCCAAAACCATTGATCACATACTGAATGACAATTCCGCCAAAACCAATGATTACGTTCTGAAAAGCAACCGGAAGTCCCAGTGCCAGCAGTCTCTTTACCAGTTCCCAGTCCCATTTCCAGTCTTCTTTTTCTATTTTCCATACCCCGATATCCTCGGGAAGATACCCCATATTTTCCAAGCTGTGCTGTACAGATAGCACCGGAACAGACCTGAGCTGTGACCGTAGCAATGGCCGCTCCTTCCACACCCCAGTGAAAGCCCATGACAAACAAAAGATCCAATATAATGTTTGTGACCGAGGCAATCACCATGGCACGTAAAGGCGTCTGGCTGTCTCCCATAGCCCTGAGAATGCCGGAAGAAATATTATAAAAAGCTGTCGCTGCAAGTCCAATCAATAAAATAAAAAGATAATGATAAGAATCCTCCCAAATATTATCCGGTACCCTCAAAAGGCTCAGCAGCCTGCTAAGATTTCCTAAAAACAAAGCCATCAAAATCAGTGTGATTCCCACTCCTGACCATACTGACATGGCAATAGTTTTTTTCATCCCTTTTTCGTCTTTTGCCCCAAAATACTGTGCAATAAGCACAGAAAAGCCCTGTGCAATACCGGTAATTCCACCCATCGCTGTAAAGCTGATCCAGTCCGAAGTCCCCAGTGCTGCCAGTGCTTCTACTCCTACACCTCTTCCCACAATGATGCTGTCCATCACTGTGTACATTTGTTGAAATACATTTCCAAGCATCAGGGGAATGGCAAAGGAAACGATGATTCCTGCCGGTTTCCCCTGGGTCATATCTCTCGTCTTCTGTTTCATAAGTACCCTCGAATTATTATAAATTATTCATACTTACGATTCTATCACGAAGAAATCTGACAAACAAGATGATTTTATAAAATATCAATATACTCTCCGCTCAAAGCCTTATTCATACTTCTCACTGCACAGAATTTTCCGCACATGGAACAACTGTCTTCCTGTTCCGGAGCTCTGCTGTCACGGATGCTTTTTGCTGTTTTCGGGTCTATGGAACACTCCCACTGTTTTTCCCAGTCAAAGGTACGTCTTGCGTCTGCCATAGCATCGTCCATATCTCTTGCATGAGGTACCTTTTTTGCAATATCAGCAGCATGGGCTGCTATGCGGGATGCAATAATTCCCTGTTTTACGTCTTCTACATTTGGCAGTGCCAGATGTTCCGCAGGTGTCACATAACACAAAAATGCTGCTCCTGCTGCCGCTGCCATAGCCCCTCCAATAGCTGCCGTAATATGGTCATAGCCTGGTGCAATATCCGTGACAATAGGCCCTAATACATAGAATGGAGCCCCCATACAGATACTCTGCTGAATCTTCATGTTTGCCTCAATCTGATCCATAGGCATATGTCCAGGCCCTTCCACCATAACCTGTACGTCTTTTTCCCATGCACGCTTTGTCAATTCTCCTAAACGTACCAGTTCTTCAATCTGGCATACATCACTTCCATCTGCAAGACAGCCTGGACGGCATGCATCTCCAAGAGAAATCGTCACATCATATTCCCGACATATGTCAAGAATCTCATCATAATATTCATAAAACGGATTTTCTTCACCAGTCATGCTCATCCATGCAAAAACAAGGGATCCGCCTCTTGATACAATGTTCATTTTTCTTTTATGTTTCTTAATTTGTTCAATTGTTTTACGTGTAATTCCACAGTGTAATGTAACAAAATCAACACCGTCTTCTGCATGAAGCCTTACCACATCAATAAAGTCTTTTGCTGTAAGGGTTGCCAAATCTCTCTGATAATGAATCACACTGTCATAAACTGGAACAGTTCCGATCATAGCAGGACATTCTGTAGTCAGTTTTCTCCGGAACGGCTGTGTATCACCATGAGAAGACAAATCCATAATGGCCTCTGCACCCATGTTCACTGCCTCCATAACCTTTTGCATTTCAATATTATAGTCTTTACAATCACGGGAGACACCAAGATTTACATTGATTTTTGTACGAAGCATGGAACCCACACCGTTTGGTTCAATGCAGGTATGAAGTTTGTTGGCACAGATTGCTACCTGCCCTTTTGCCACAAGCTCACGGATTTCTTCTTCTGTACGATATTCTTTTTTTGCAACTGCTTTCATTTCTGGTGTAATGATACCTCTTTTTGCGGCATCCATCTGTGTCGTATAATTTCTCATAAATTTATTCCCTTTCATCCAATTCCTAACTGTTTTTTTACTGCTTCTCGTAATTCTGCTGCTGCCTGTTTTGGATTTTCTGCTTTCATAATTGCAGATACTACACAAATTCCCGCTATGGGAATTCCTTTTAAGACATGGATATTTTCCTTGTTTAACCCTCCTATGGCATTGGCCGGAATAGGAACCGCTTTACAGATTTCCCTTAATGTATCCGTAGAAGTAAGCACAGTCTTTACCTTTGTTGTAGTTGGATAAATGGCACCTACTCCTAAATAATCTGCACCTTGTTCATAGGCTTCTATGGCCTGTGGTACAGTCTTTGCCGTTGCACCGATAATCTTATCTGGTCCAAGAAGCTTTCTTGCGATTTTTACTGGCATGTCACTTTGTCCTACATGAACACCTTCTGCATTGACCGCCATTGCCACATCAATTCTGTCATCAATGATCAGAGGAACCTCATACTTTTTTGTCAGCTGGTGTACTTTTTCTGCCAGTTCTATGTATTCTCTTGTACTCCTGTTTTTTTCCCGAAGCTGTACAAGCGTGACCTTACCCTGCAGTGCCAATTCTACTCTTTTCAGAAATTCTTCTTCTGAAAATCCTGTACTGTCTGTGATAAAATAAAGGTTTAAATCAAGGGTTTTCAAGTTTAATCATCTCCATTTTTATGTATTTTTGTATTTCTTCTTCAGTCAGGGTCGATAATTCATCCATCAAATTTACGAGAAATGTTCCAGAGCCTTTTTCTGTTTCTGCCCGTTCACCGCCAATCCCTAAAATCCCACATGCCATAACAGCCGCAGATATGTCTTCACAAACAGATAAATAGCAAGTACATAAAGCCCCCAGCATACAACCAGTTCCTGTAACTGTAGCCAGCTGCGGCGTTCCATTCTTCATATAAATCAGCTGTTTTCCATCTGTGATAATATCCGTCTCCCCACTAACAAGAACGATGGTATGATATTTTAATGCTAATTCAGCTGTTTCTGCGGCAATGGTGCTTTGATTCAGATTGTTTTCAGCATCTACTCCGGATGCCTGATATTCTTCATGATACAATGCATGTATTTCTGAATAATTCCCCTTGATTACAGATGGTATCGTATCTGCGAGCAACTCCATTACATATTTTCTTCGAAATTTAGAACAGGCAATTCCAACTAAATCTATAAGTATTGGAATATGATTTGTCCTTGCTGTTTTTGCGGCTATTTTCATAGATTGCATTCGCACATCTGTGATATTTCCGAGATTCAGCATCAATGCATCAGCGGTCTTCGTGATTTCCTCTACTTCCTCTGGATGTTCTGCCATAATCGGTCTTCCTCCTATAGCAAGAATTCCATTTGCACACTGGTGAATCGAAATCGGATTCGTAATACAATGAATCAATGGGTGACACTCTTTCACCTTTTCAAGCAGTTGATGAAACATATTATTTCCCTTCTTTATTATTTTGATAGCTTCTTGAAGCCAGCATAATCTGAATGTTATTTAACATCCCGCTTCCTGCTAATTTTCGCAGGAAGAAATATGCAATACTACCACCGATAATAGTCCCACAGAAAAAAGAAGGAACATAAAATAACCAGCTCAAACCTTCTTTTCCCCATAAAAATGTCATAACCGGATAGGATACAATAGCACCGATAATTCCTGTACCAATGACTTCCCCAAGTACTGCACAGATTAAATTTCCTTTGGATATTCTATAAAACACCCCAGATAAAAATGCTCCGAACACCGCCCCTGTTAGGGCTAATGGTGGAATTCCCATGGTCAGCATACGGATAACCCCAATCAACACTGCGCAAAGCAGAGAATACCATGGTCCCAAAAAAACAGAGCATACAATATTGATAAAATGTGCCATTGGACACATTCCTTCCACTCGCAACAGTGGCGAAATTACAACTCCGAGTGCAACCAGCATAGAAAGAACTACCATTTTTAATAAACCTTTTGAATTATTCATCTTTCTTTCCTCTTTTCGTATTAATCCGAAGCAGCATCTGCTTCGTGCGGTCGAGAATCTATTTTCTCCTCTCACCCCGAAACACGGGTTCCCATCGCAGAAATACAAGACACAAGGCGCTCCCCTTCTATCCGCCCGAACACACCCGGGATTTCTCTTTCATCACATCCTTTCCTAAAATTCAAACAAAAAAAAGAAGCTACCTAATTTGGTAACTTCCATCCATAAATACACTTCCATATTTCAGGCATCCCTACGTTGGCATTATCCAAATCAGGTTATCGGTCGAAGGTCATACCTTCCTCTCAGCCTGTCATACAAGCTCCCGTCTGTTCAATTTTTCTTTATCATACACAATTGTTTGACAAATTGCAAGCTATTCCTCTAATTTATTTTTTATTCTATCCAACAAATCTCCCTGAAGATAAAACATGGTTTCAAAATGTAAAAACTGATTACTGTTTTTATCCCACAAAAGCACCAGCTCCGGCTCAAACTCTTCATCCCCATCCCAAAACTGAAGCAATACTGAAAAAAACGAAGTGACTGGAATCAGACAGGTCACATCTGCCCTTGCCATGGGTTTTTGCATGATTCCACCGAGTTTTTTGCAGGCTGCTTTTAATTTTTCCGCAGAATTCCGGAACTGTTTTGCATATTTTTTCGTAAATGCTCCTGTACCAGGACTGCTGCCAACTGCAAAATTTCCAAGTGTCTGCCAGGCTCCGTATAAGACAGGTGCTGTATCTCCTTTTGCATAGCATAACAAATCGTAAATCGTCATTACAGTGTCATAGGAACGGCACTCCTTCCAGCAATTCTCTTTTTGCTGTTCTTCAATTTTTCCGTTTTCACGGCTGATTCTATAAGAAGTATCCAAATAATCCAGATAAATCCAATGTTCATCTGCCAAAAGCTCATATTTCCGAATAATCTTATCCTGATCATACTCCATGAAAATCCTTCTGCCGATATCTACCTGCCTGTCATAATTTGATGTAATTTTATCGCTTTCCATCTTTATCATCTTCCTACTTCCATTTTTGAATCAAATCTATGATTTCCGTCTCATAATCACCGGAAATATCCTCGTGTCTTCCAATGTTTCTTACATTGGTCTCTGCACCCCAGATTCCATCTTCGCAAAATTCCCACACATGATATACCACGCCCCGGTATTCAAAATTCACACTTCCGCAGCCGTCTTCTTCCACATAGGTAAACGGAAATCCCTTCTCTTTCAGTACCTTCTGTACTTTCTCCAAACGCACTATAATCACTCCTAATCCTGTATTTTCTTCTTTAATTTCTGGAACATTTCTCTGCATCAATTGCCAATACCAGCATCACCACATACAAACTGTCTTGCGGCAGTCCAATATCTAAAACATAGGTGTCCGTAAAACGAAAAACGTCTTTGCTGACAATCGCAACCGTAAGACCATTCTGATTCTGAATCTCATAATCCCACTCCATTATGTTTCCAGAGACATCCCAGCCATTAAAATCAATTCTGTACCTGGGCCTGAAAAACGTTATTTCCTTCTGTATGCATCCCTGGTATTGTTCTCCCTCATATAGTTCAAATTTCGGCATAAATGTAAGAATTTTTTCCTTCACTGTTCCCACATATTGTCCTGTGCTGTCAAGAATATGGAGACAATGTCCGAAACTCAATTCGCCTTTCACTGTAAATACAACTTTGCCCTGCTCATCATAAATATCATAACTGTCCAGCCAGGAAAAAAGTCTCTGTTTAAAGATTAATTTCATTCCCATGCCCTCTCTTTGCTTTTTTTAATTGTAACACAGATGCTGTTCCGTGAAAATAAAAAAGGCAGGAAATCTCACATTCCTGCACTTTTTTAATCATTAATGGCACTTGCTCCATCCACAGTTTTTACAGATATTACATCCTTCTTCAAAATTCAAAGACTCTCCGCATTCCGGACAATAGGTTTTGATTTCCGAACTTTCTGTTACAGGAACCGCCTTTGGTTTTGGAGCTTTTTTCACCTTTACCGTCTCGTTTGCCTGCTGCTTCTGGGCTAATTCAGCCTGCATCTCTTTGTACATATCCATCAGGGCATTTCCAACTGCCATTGGACAGCATGCACCTTTGCTGGTGTCTTTTCTCGTTACTTTTCTAGCTGTATAAGAAGGACAGGAACCACTGGAATTCAACTGATCCACAATCGTTTCTATGGAAATTCCGCCTCTGGCACTAATGGAGATCATTCTGGAAAGTCCTACCATGAAGTTGTTGCATCCTCCTGTAGAACCTTTGCTTAAATAGGTTTCCAACAGTGCTCCTGTATGGGGATCAAACAATGCAATACAGTGAAGACTGCCGCATCCTGTGATCAGTTTGCGTTTTTTACCAATGACATCATCGGTTACCAGAAGGATTTCCCCTCTCTTGAGCCCGTCGCCTGCTGTTACTGTTTTGGTTTCTTTTGTATTCAAAATTCCAACTCGTTTGCACCCGTCACGGAAGATGGTGATTCCCTTTAGTCCCTGCTCAAAAGCATAGGTATATAGGCTTTCTGTTTCCTCCACAGTAAAGCTATTTGGCACATTTACGGTAGAACTAATGGATGCATCAATATGATTCTGCCAAATTGCCTGCATATCAATTCTTTGACGATAATCCAAGGTCATAGCTGTAACAAAATAATCTGGAAGGTCTTTATCACTGGTAAGAGAAAACTGCTTCATATAGTCTTCTACGATTTTTGTATACACTTTATAATACACATCGGTTCCATGAAGAGATTCTGTTTTGCGCTCATAATAATTCGCATAAACAGGCTCAATTCCTCCGGATATTCCCAGCATGGTAGACAGGGTTCCTGTAGGCGCAATGGTAAGAAGCTGAGAGTTTCTAAGACCATATTTTCTTACTAATTCCCTTGTCATTTCTGTAGTATTTGCCAGGAAATACGGGGTACTCATAATCTCTTCTGTATTGCATTTTGGGAAAGCTCCTAACTGTTTTGCCAGCTTTGCAGATGCGGCAATGGCGGTATCTGCCATTGCAAATCCAATCTTATCACACATCTGGACTGCATCTTCTTCTCCATAGGTTAATCCCAATTTCAAAAGTGCATCTGCCAGTCCCATAATGCCAAGACCAATCTGCCTCCACTGCTCTACACTTTCCCTTTGTTCCGGAAGGGGATGCAAAGGCAGACCCTCTTCCAGCACTTCATTTAAGGCTTTTACAGAAGCCTGTACGCATTGTTTAAATTCATCAAAATCAAAATATGCTTCATCTGTAAAGGGATTCTTTACAAAAGCAGAAAGGTTCATGCTTCCAAGAAGACAGCTTCCTCCCGCCGGAAGAGGTTCTTCTGCACAGGGATTCACCCCTGCATAGGAAAATTCTTTGGTATTGCTCAAAAGGTTCCAACTCTCCACACGGTCCCAGAACAGCGCGCCAGGCTCTGCATAATCCCAGTTAGTTTCTGTAATTCTGCGAAACAGGTCTCTAGCATTTACCTTTTTCTCAATCACCTCTCCTGTTGTTTCTCTGGTATAGTGAAGCAGATAATCTTCATTTTTCTTCACTGCTTCCATGAAATCTTCATGAATACGGATAGAAATGTTCGCCTTTGTCACTTTCTCCAAGTCTGTTTTCAATTCAATAAATTCTGTCACATCCGGATGAGAACAGTCAATAGAAATCATCAGCGCTCCACGTCTTCCATTCTGCCCAATTAAAGCGGTTACCAGGGAATACAACTCCATAAAAGACACAGCCCCGCTGGTTTCCTTAGCTGCATTATTAATTTTTGCTCCTCTTGGGCTGAGCTTGGAAATATCGATTCCGCAGCCGCCTCCATAGCTGTAAGTACGTGCCAGTTTTTTTGCACATTCAAAAATATCTTCAATTTCATCTTCCGGTGGCGCGATTACATAGCAGTTGGAATAAGTAACCTTTCTTCCCTGTCTGTTCAATCCGCGGTTGGACAAAATCCTGCCACCGAATAAAAACTTTTTCTCTTTTATATACTTCCCGATTTCTTCATTTCCGCCGCTTATTCTCTGTACCCAGGTTTCGAAATCTTCACCTTCATTACAATATTTTTTCGTCCATATATCTGTTCCAAGCTGATTTTCCCGGCCAAGCCATTCTTCAACTGTCATAGCATTTCCTCCTCAATATTTAGTGAACAGTTATGATATTAGCACAATATATTGTTTCTTTCAAGGATTATTTTGTTTTTTTATTTGCACTCTTCTTTTATTTGTGCTAGATTATAGATAATTGGAAAATTTTGTCAATTTTTGAGGTATGAACTTATGAAACGAGAATATTCCCAACAAAATGTCTACGATGCCCTCCAGGATCGTCTAAAATTTATTTTTGAGGAATTTGATAACATTTATCTCTCTTTTTCTGGAGGAAAAGACAGCGGTCTGCTGTTAAATCTGGTTCTAGATTTCCAGCAAAAATACTATCCTTCCAAAAAAATCGGTGTGTTTCACCAGGATTTTGAAGCCCAGTATACAGTCACAACCGAATACATCACCCGCACCTTCCAGCGTATTAAGGACCAGGTAGAACCTTACTGGGTCTGCCTTCCCATGGCTACCAGAACTGCTTTAAGCAGCTATGAAATGTACTGGTATCCCTGGGATGATAAGAAAAAAGAAAGCTGGGTCCGGGAGATGCCGGATATGGATTACGTCATCAATCTGGAGAACAATCCCATGACCACCTACCACTACCGGATGCACCAGGAGGACCTGGCAAAACAGTTTGGCAGATGGTACAGGATTTCCCATGATATGAAAAAAACAGTCTGTCTTCTGGGTATCCGTGCAGATGAATCCCTGCAAAGATACAGTGGATTTCTAAACAAAAAGAAGGGCTACAAAGGCGAATGCTGGATTACCCGACAGTTTAAAGATGTCTGGTGCGCATCTCCGCTTTATGACTGGAGCACCAAGGATGTGTGGCATGCAAATTATATTTTTCAGTATGATTACAATCACCTGTATGATTTGTATTACAAAGCTGGCCTGAAGGTCTCCCAGATGCGTGTGGCATCTCCTTTTAATGATTATTCCAAAGACTCTCTGAACATGTACCGGGTTATTGACCCTGCCATCTGGACCAAGCTGGTAGGCCGGGTACAGGGAGCGAATTTCGCCTGTATTTACGGACGGACGAAAGCTATGGGATACCGGAATGTAACCCTTCCGGAGGGGTATACCTGGAAAGAATTTACCCAGTTTTTGCTAAGCACCCTTCCACCCAGACTACGGAACAACTATGAAAAAAAATTTAGTACCTCCATCCAGTTCTGGCATGAAACCGGAGGCGGGCTGGATGACGAAGCCATTCATGAACTGCAAATGAAGGGCTATTCTGTAAGACGAAATGGTGTTTCCAACTACACCAGAAATAAAAAATCCCGGGTTGTTTTCATCGGAAAAATCCCGGATGACACAGACGATATTAAGTCTACCAAGGATATCCCCAGTTGGAAACGGATGTGCTACTGTATTCTGAAAAATGACCACACCTGTCGTTTTATGGGATTTGGTATCACCCGGGAACAGCAGCACCGTATTGATTTAATCCAGGATAAATATAAAAGTATTGAGGAGATGGACTACGATGTTTAAAAGCCCTGTTTATCATGTAATTCCTGTACCAGTTGAAAAAATCAAGCCAAACACTTATAACCCAAATGCTGTGGCTCCGCCGGAAATGAAGCTGCTCTATGACAGTATTAAGGCAGACGGTTATACCATGCCCATTGTCTGTTATTATGACAAGGACGAAGACCTTTATATCATTGTAGACGGATTCCACCGCTACCGTATTATGCTGGAAAATCAGGATATTTATGACCGGGAGCAAGGTATGCTGCCCGTGTCTGTCATTAACAAATCCCTGGATCAGCGTATGGCAAGTACCATCCGGCATAACCGGGCAAGGGGAAATCATGACGTGGATTTAATGAGCAATATTGTTAAGGAACTTCACGAACTGGGACGCTCTGACGCCTGGATTTCCCGCCACCTTGGTATGGATAAAGATGAGATTCTCCGACTGAAGCAGATTACCGGTCTTGCAGCCCTGTTTAAAGATGTAAACTTTGGACAGGCATGGCAGCCTGTGGAGGAAGAGGATGAGGAAGAGCCTGCTTTTCCTGCTCCGTGGGGCGCGTAAAATTCCTTGTATTTACCTCAGTCTCATGCTACACTATAGCTATGAAATCTGAAATCTGAGGTACACCTTATGGAAAAAAACTTAAAGGCTCTGGTGGATAAACTGGAGACCAGGCATACCCTTTTGCGGGACGAATGGATCTCTTTAATTCGTTGGCGGACACCCCTGCTTTCCGATTATGTTTTTCAAAAAGCGCGGGCTGTCCGCCAACATTTTTATGGAAAAGATGTTTATATCCGGGGACTCATTGAATTTACCAATTATTGCAAAAATGACTGTTATTACTGTGGTATCCGCCGCAGTAATGCCAAAGTACACCGCTACCGGCTTTCCAAAGAGCAGGTTCTAAACTGTTGCACAGAAGGATACGAACTGGGCTTTCGTACCTTTGTTCTCCAGGGCGGGGAAGATGGCTATTTTACGGACGAACGCATGGCAGATCTTGTAAAAACCATCCGCCAGAAGTTTCCGGATTGCGCCATTACCCTGTCTATTGGGGAGCGTTCTTATGACAGTTATAAGGCTTTGTTTGAAGCAGGTGCAGATCGGTATCTGCTGCGCCATGAAACCTGGGACGCAGAACATTACAGCCGGCTTCATCCACCGCAGCTTTCGGCTTCTGACCGTCAGCAATGTCTCTGGAATCTAAAGGAAATCGGCTATCAGGTAGGTACCGGCTATATGGTAGGATCTCCCTGGCAGACTCCGGAAAACCTGGCAGATGACATGTTATTTCTGGAAAAACTGAATCCCCAGATGGTAGGAATCGGCCCCTTTATTCCACACTGCAACACACCTTTAAAAGACCATCCGGCAGGTACTCTGGAACTTACTTTATACCTGCTAGGCCTTATCCGTCTGTTGCTTCCAAAGGTTCTGCTTCCTGCTACCACCGCTCTTGGAACCATTGATCCAAGAGGACGGGAGCTTGGTATTTTGGCAGGAGCCAATGTAGTAATGCCCAATCTTTCTCCGGTGGATGTGCGAAAAGATTATCTGTTATATGACAATAAAATCTGTACGGGAAGCGAAGCCGCAGAATGCCGGGCAGACCTTGAAAACAGAATGCGCGCCATTGGCTATCAGGTGGTTACTCACAGAGGTGATTCTTTAAATAAAAATCAGGAAAGGGAAAGGAACAATCGTTATGTATGATGTAGCATCCAAACACGCTGAAGAATTTATTAACCACGAAGAAATACTGGAAACCCTGGCCTATGCAGAGGAAAATAAAGACAATCTTCCCCTGATTGACTCCATTATTGAAAAAGCAAAGAAAAGAAAAGGACTGAATCACCGGGAAGCCTCTGTGCTTCTGGCCTGTTCTGATGAAGAAAAAAATCAGGAAATCTACCGTCTGGCAGAACAGATAAAAAAAGATTTTTACGGTAACCGTATTGTGATGTTTGCCCCTCTTTATCTTTCGAATTATTGTGTCAATGGCTGTACCTACTGCCCTTATCACATGAAGAACAAACATATTGCCAGAAAGCAGCTCTCCCAGGAGGAAATCCGAAAAGAAGTTATCGCCCTGCAGGATATGGGGCACAAACGTCTGGCTCTGGAAGCAGGGGAAGATCCGGTGCGTAACACCATGGAGTATTATCTGGAGAGCATTAAAACCATTTACAGTATCAAACATAAAAACGGTGCTATCCGAAGAGTGAATATTAACATTGCAGCCACTACAGTGGACAATTACCGTCTGTTAAAAGAGGCAGGCATCGGCACTTATATTCTCTTCCAGGAAACCTATCACAAAGAAAGCTATCTGCAGCTTCATCCAACCGGACCGAAACATAATTATGACTATCACACAGAAGCCATGGACCGGGCTATGGAAGGCGGTATTGATGATGTGGGTATTGGCGTACTCTTTGGACTGGACAAATACCGCTATGAGTTTGCAGGACTCCTCATGCATGCAGAACACCTGGAGGCAGCTTTTGGGGTTGGTCCTCATACCATCAGCGTGCCGCGTCTGCGCCATGCAGATGATATTGATGCAGATGCTTTTGACAATGGAATTGATGACGATACCTTTGCAAAAATTGTTGCCTGCATCCGTATTGCTGTACCGTACACAGGCATGATTATTTCCACCAGGGAAAGCCAGACATGCAGAGAACGTGTGTTGCATCTTGGTGTCTCCCAGATCAGCGGCGGTTCCCGCACCAGCGTTGGAGGCTACTGCGAACCAGAACCGGAAGATGCAAAATCGGAACAGTTTGATGTCAGTGACCGCCGTACTTTGGATGAAGTTGTACACTGGCTCATGGAACTGGGCTATATCCCCAGCTTCTGCACTGCCTGCTACCGGGAAGGCCGCACAGGAGACCGCTTTATGTCCCTTTGTAAAAGCGGACAGATTCAAAACTGCTGTCATCCTAACGCCTTAATGACCCTGAAAGAATACCTGATGGACTATGCCTCTCCTGCTACCAAGGCTCTTGGAAACCAGCTTATTGAACGTGAAGTTCTAAATGTTCCAAACGAAAAAGCCAGAGCTGTGGTATTAAAAAATCTTCGCCTCATTGAGCAGGATAACCGCAGAGATTTCAGGTTCTAAGGAGGAGGTTTCCCCTATGAGTTTAAACGCAGTACCCTCCGGTGAACGTATCCATATCGGTATTTTCGGCAGAAGAAACGCAGGGAAATCCAGTCTGATTAACGCCATTACCGGGCAGAAGCTTTCCATTGTTTCAGATGTAAAAGGCACCACCACAGACCCTGTGCAAAAATCCATGGAGCTGTTGCCCCTTGGTCCTGTGGTACTCATTGATACCCCAGGTCTGGATGATTTGGGCGAGCTTGGAAAGCTCCGCATCCAGAAAGCCACACAGATGTTACAGAAAACCGATCTGGCGCTTCTGGTTGTGGATGGAACAGTAGGCGCATCCCAAGAAGATTTGAAGATTTTCAGGCTTATAAAAGAAAAAGAAATTCCCTGTATTATAGCAGTAAACAAGTGCGAATTGCTGCCTTCCTCTTCTGTTTCCTTTCCAAAAGAATGGTCGAAAGAGCAGGTGATTTTTGTCAGTGCTTTGAAGAAAATTCATATTCAGGAATTAAAGGAGCTTATGGGAACTCAAATAAAATCCGGTTCAAAAAACCGCCCCTTAGTGGCTGATTTAATAGAACCGGAAGACTATATACTCCTGGTAATTCCCATTGATAAAGCAGCGCCAAAAGGCCGCCTAATCCTGCCCCAGCAGCAGACCATCCGGGACATCCTGGACAAGGGCGGAATTCCCATTCTGGTACGGGACAAAGAACTTCAAACAGCCTTAAACCGTCTGGAAACAGCAGGCACGCCTCCGGCTCTTGTTATTACAGACAGCCAGATTTTTCCACAGGTAGCTGCCATGGTTCCAGAAAACGTTCCTCTGACATCTTTTTCTATTTTGTTTGCAAGATATAAAGGGAACTTAGAAACTGCAGCAGCAGGAGCTTCTGTCATAGATACCTTAGAACATGACGACCTGATTTTAATTTCTGAGGGCTGTACACACCACCGTCAATGTGGGGATATCGGAACCCAGAAGTTGCCTAAAATGCTCCAGGCCTATACAGGTAAAAACCTGAAGTTTGCTTTTACCAGCGGTACGGAATTTCCCTCAGATTTATCTCCGTATCGTCTGATTATCCACTGTGGCGGATGTATGCTGAATGAGCGGGAAATGAAGTACCGGCAGGGCTGTGCAAAGACCCAGAACATTCCCATAACCAATTATGGCATTGCCATTGCTCATATGAAGGGAATCCTTGCCCGAAGCCTGGCACCATTCAAACAATCCTAAAACAAAAAGGAGGAGACCCTCCAGGAAAGCTTGGATTTTTAAAATTCTTCAAACTTTCCTGGAACGGTCTCCCTTTTTTGTACATACAATCCCTATTAATAATGTAAAAAACTCTGCCGCCACAAAGGCCAGCCAAATTCCCCATACTCCTAAAAACAGAGGCAGAATATACACGAAAATCAATACCAGAATACAGCCTCTTAGCAAACAGAGAAACAGCGCATATCCATTTTTTACAATAGCCTGAAAATAACAAATATACACCATATTGGCTGCCATAAACAGGAAACCAATGAAATAAGTCCGCACTGCATCTGCTGACATAGACAGGATTTCTTCATCTGGATTTAAGAAAATATAGGTAAAGAAATCTGGTGCAAGAACGCCAACTGCCACAATCACTCCACAAATAATCAGAGACACAATCATAGTCAGCCGCCGCACCTCATCGGTTCGTTTCATCTGCCCTGCTCCGTAATTAATGGAAAGAATGGGCTGGGCTGCCTGATTCACACCTTTGCTTAAACAGGTAACTACAATAGCTGTATTGCAGATAATTCCAAATACTGTCACCCCTGTATTTCCCACATATTTTAACAACTGCAGATTAAAAGCAAAAATCGTGATTCCTGATGCAACCTCAATGAAAAAGCTGGCCGTTCCATTCACCACAATTTCTTTCAGATAGCTTCCTTTGATGCCCTTGCAGTTCCACTTCAACTGATTCTTTTTGGTAAAGAAATGAACCAGCAAAATTGCAACCGTAAGACAGGAGCCTGCAACTGTAGCAATGGCTGCCCCCGCCATGCCCATCTGCATGGGAAATACAAACACATAGTCCAGAATAATGTTGGTAACGCCACCGATAATTACTGCGTTCATAGCCAGATTGGGCGCACCATCATTTCGCACAAAGGTCTGCAAAAAAGAAGAAAAGAAGAACGCTCCCATACCACCGATAATGTAATGAATATAATCCATAATATAAGGCATGGTTTCTTCTGTTCCGCCAAGCAGCCAGGCTAAATCCTCCATAAAAAAGATACTGGCAGCAAGCAGAAGCAGCCATACCACGGTGTTCATCAAAAAGGCTGCGGTAAAGTAAGCATCTGCCTTTTCTTTTTCTCCTCTTCCCCGGTAAATAGACATAAGCACTGAGCCGCCCACACCAAATAAAAGACCAAGGCCAAAATAAATATTATAGATGGGAAGGGCAATATTTAAGGCTGCCATTGCCACACTTCCCAGGCCTTTTCCAATAATAATGGTGTCTGCCAGAACATAAATGGATGTCACCATGGTTCCCATAATAGAAGGAATTAAATACCGAAAAAATAAGCTTTTCACCGGCTTTTCCATAAACTCTTTTGTTTCCATAAAAACCTCGTTACATCCACTCTTCTGCAAATCGGTCATGTACTGCCCGCATAGCTGTTTCCGCTTCATCTTCTCTTACGACTGCTGTAATACGGATTTCAGAAGTGGTAATCATGTCTGTATTAATTCCTGCGCCTGAGAGGGCTTCAAACATCTTGGCAGCTACTCCGGCATTAGCGCTGACACCTGCTCCTACAACGGAAACTTTTGCCACATCTTCCTGGCAGCTTACTTCTACATTTCCTAGCACACTGCTGTTTTCTTCCAGTAGTTTCACAGCTACCAGCATATCTGCTCTGGCAACGGTAAAGGTCAGTGTCTTAGTTCCGTCATGATCCAGAGACTGAATCATAACATCAATATTCAGATTATTTCCTGCCATAAGATTCAATAATTTGAAGGTACTTTCCGGGTCATTTTTCATTCCTGACACAGAAATTTTTGCAATATTTTTGTCGGTTGCTACACCGCTGATTAACATTTTTTCCATTTTTGTGCACTCCTTTACAACTGTTCCTTCTCCTGGCATCATACTGGATTTTACTACCAGTTTTACATTATATCGTCTGGCCATTTCCACACAGCGGTTGTGTAACACCTTGGCTCCCAGAGATGCCAGTTCCAGCATTTCTTCGTAGGTTACTTCCTGTTTTTTTCTGGCATTTGGCACGATTCGCGGGTCTGCTGTATAAACACCATCCACATCTGTATAAATTTCACAGACATCTGCATGAAGAGCCGCCGCAAGAGCCACTGCTGTGGTGTCGGAACCGCCTCTTCCAAGAGTTGTAACATCCTCATATTTATTCACACCCTGGAATCCTGTAACTACTACAATCTTATTTGAATCCAGCTCTTTTTGGATACGTTCTGTGTCAATCCGTTTTAATTTTGCATTCTGATATGCTGAAGAAGTATACATGGGCACCTGCCACGCATTGAGGGAAATTGCAGTGACTCCCATCTGAATCATGGTCATAGCCATCAATGAAACAGATACCTGTTCCCCTGTTGCCAAAAGCATATCCATCTCTCTTCTAGAAGGCATGGTGCTAATCTGAGCTGCCTGACTAAGAAGCTTATCTGTTGTCTTTCCCATTGCGGAAAGTACCACAACCACCTGGTTGCCTTCTCTCCATTTTTTAATACACTGTTCTGCCACATTCCTGATTTTATCCAGGTCTGCTACAGAACTTCCGCCAAATTTCATAACTGCAAGCATATGTTCTTTTGTGTCCCTTTCTGTTGATTTTGCGCATTTGCACTCTTTGCCCATTGTATCATAAGAGCCTGGATTATCCAAGTAAATCTTTCAAAGCTGTTGCTGCCAGCTCTACTTCTTCCCTGGTATTATAATGAGAAAAACTAAACCTTACAGCCCCCTGCTTCACAGTTCCAAGCGCCTGGTGCATCAAGGGCGCGCAGTGTGCGCCAGGGCGTGTGGCAATACTGTATTCCACTGCCAGAAAGTCACTGACTTCTGCAGAATCATACCCCTTCACATTCAGAGAAACAATGGGACAGCGCTTTCGGTTTTTAAACTCTCCATACAGGGTAATTCCCGGAATATCTGCCACTTTTTCGTAGAAATCCCACATAAGTTCCTGTTCTTTTTCCCTGATAAAAGGAGTCCCTGTTTCCTTTAAATAGTCCAGAGCAGCGTTTAGACCTGCCAGCCCATGGGCATTTAAGGTTCCCGCTTCCAGGGCTATGGGCATCTTGTCTGGATGTCTGCGGCTATAGGTCTGAACCCCGCTTCCACCTGTTTTCAGGGGACGAATTGCCAGTCCTTTTCTTACATACATACCTCCTGTCCCCTGTGGCCCTAAAAGCCCTTTATGCCCGGTAAAGCACAGCACATCAATGTTCATTTCCTTTACATCTATGGGGAAAACACCAGCTGTCTGGGAAGCATCCACCACAAACAACAGGTTATGTTTTTTTGCAATTTCTCCTACTTTTTTGATGTCTACCAGGTTTCCTGTGACATTAGAACCGTGAGTACAGACAATAGCCCTGGTATTTTCTTTGATATGTTTTTCAAACTCTTCATATCTGATACAGCCCTTTGCATCACTTTGCAAAATAGTAAGCTCTGCTCCCTGTTCTTCCAGTTCATACAGCGGCCTCAGCACAGAATTATGTTCCAACTGAGTGGTAATGATATGATCTTTTGAAGTAAAGAGCCCCTTTATTGCCATGTTCAGACTTTCTGTGGCATTGGCAGTAAAAACCACCTGGGACGGATCCTCACCATGAAACAATTCTGCCAGTTTCCGCCTGGTGTCAAAGATGATTCTGGAGGCATTCAGAGAAGAGGCATGAGCCCCCCTTCCTGCATTTCCCATGGATGTTAAAGCCCTGGTTACCGCCTCCACTACTTCCCCTGGCTTTTCCATGGTGGTAGCTGCATTATCAAAATAAATCATCTGAAATCCCCCTCTGGCTCACAGCCATTGCCCCTGCCATGGCTGCCCCAAGAGCCGCCTCCTCTGTGTGTTCTGCCAGATGAAACTCCATGGAAAATCTCTGCTTCATAAGCTGCTGTAAAGAAGAATTTCTGCGAATTCCATTCCCGGAGCCAACAATCTGGGTTCTTGGACTTTTCAGTCCCTTTTCGATTTCCTGATACATCTCATACAGTTCCTCTGTCATGCCTTCCAGTATTCCTAAAATAAAAGCAGCAGGGGTAAAATTATCAATTCCGATATTCTGAATGCTGCCCCTTCTGTCAGGATATTCTCTGGTGCCGGAAAATCTGGTATCTATATGCAGACCTTCTTCTTCCACTTTCCTTGTACGAAGCAGATGTTCCATCACAGCATAATGATTCACTCCTGAAATTCCCAGTGCTTCTGCATACTGACGGAAAAAGCTTTCCAGTAAGGCATAAGCTCTTCCTCCGCACAGGGAAGAACCAACCAGAAGGTATTTGTTTCCCAAATACGGTCTTGCCTCAATTTCTTCTGCCTCATAAAAATCTTCGGAGCATACCGATACCTGTCCTCCTGTTCCCATATTCAATAAAATACTGTTTTCCGGATTTTCCACCGAACCTAAGAAGCTGGCCTGATTATCTCCAATAGCTGTACAAACCGGAATTTCTTTATAAGTTCCCAGTATGGAAAGTTCTCCTGTAATCTTTGGCAGCATGGCATTTCCAACTCCCATCTGTTCCAGAATGTCCTCATAAAAACAACCATTTTGTACATCAAACAAACCAAAACCTGCTGCATTACTGGTGTGTACCAGAGCTTCTTTTTGTCCTGTAAGCGCCATTCCCAGATAGTCCATAATAGTACAAAAACTGACCGCCTGTCTTGGGATTTTCTGTGTCATAAACTGATACAAATGGGTAATCAGGCCGTAGCCTGTATAGGCCTTTTTCCCGTAATCCTCCTGTAAAATCTGACAAAGACTTTTCCCTTTAAGAAGTGGCTGATTCCCTCTTGGGTCCTGCCAGGTATACAGAGGACTTACTGCTTTTCCCTGTGCATCCACATAAAGGATTCCATGCATCTGTCCGGTCAGCCCAATGGATTTGATATCCGGATATTCATTTAAAATATTCTCCAGAAGTGCGCTGGTTTTCTCAAGGATAGACTGTGGATTCTGCACCTTCTCCCAGACCTTTTCTGACTTTAAAAAGCTCTGGTTCTCCACAGTATACGCCTGTATTACCTCTTTATTTTTGCTGTCTGCCACCACTGCGCTGATGGTTGTTGTTCCTATATCAATTCCCAGTATTTTCATAAATTCCTCCCCTTTTCCCGTACATCTTTGACACCCATTTTATCATAAAATTTCGTCCTCTGCCAGAAGGTCCTCACATCCTTGAAAAAAGTCAAAATACTATAGTTTTTTCTAAGATTATTAGGAGAATTTTTTATTTTTTTATACTATAATGACATCAGAAAAATCATGTAACTATTGAGGAGGATTAATTTATGGGAATGAATGAATATATACTAAAATCCCAGCCCCTTTGCAGCCAGGCTGCTGTGGTACAAGGGGATACCTATCGCATTACCGTTCTGACACCTGCCCTGTTGAGACTGGAATATCACCCTCTGGGAAAATTTGAGGATCGTGCTACACAGGCTGTCCTAAACAGAGATTTTCCTGTACCGGATTTTCAGGTTCAGAAGAAAAACGGTGAACTGATTCTATACACCGAAGAATTAGAATTGCATTACGATGAAAAGCCTTTTTCCCAGCACGGTCTTATGATTAAAGCCACTGGAGGCGGAGGCTGGGGACGGACCTGGCGTTATAGCGAAGTTCCCGATGACCTTCTGGGAACAGCCAGAACACTGGATATGTGCGATGGAGCAAAGGTTCTGCAAAACGGAGCTTACAGTGATACTCTGGCTCCTACCAAAGAATCTGTCATTGGAAAGGTTCCTATGGAACATGGGGTAATTTCCAGAAATGGATTTTCCGTCATTGATGACAGCCATTCCATGGTACTTACCGAAGATGGCTGGATTGCTCCAAGAGATGAGGATGTCATTGACCTGTATTTCTTTGGATATGGACACCGGTATTTAGACTGCCTCAAAGATTTTTACCATCTCTGTGGCCAAACACCGCTTCTGCCCAGATACGCTCTTGGAAACTGGTGGAGCCGGTATCACCGCTATACAGAGGTTGAGTATAAAGAATTAATGGAACGTTTTGAAAAAGAAGAACTGCCATTTTCTGTTGCAGTCATTGATATGGACTGGCATCTGGTGGATGATGTGGAGCCCAGATACGGAAGTGGATGGACCGGTTATACCTGGAATAAAAAGTTCTTCCCAGATCCAAAGGAATTTATGAGCTGGCTTCATGAGCATCACATGAAAGTAACTTTAAATGTGCATCCGGCAGACGGAATCCGGGCTTATGAAGAACTTTATCCGCGTGTAGCAGAAAAAATGGGTATAGACCCCAAAAGTGAACAGGCTGTTTTATTTGATCCTGCGGATCCAGATTTTATGGAAGTTTATCTAAAAGAACTGCATCACCCTCTGGAAGAAGAAGGCGTTGATTTCTGGTGGCTGGACTGGCAGCAGGGCGGCATTACCAAAATCCCCGGTCTGGATCCTCTTTGGATGTTAAACCATTATCATTTTCTGGACAGCAGTTGGAAGGGAAATCGCCCTATGACCTTCTCCCGTTACGCCGGAGTCGGCAGCCATCGTTACCCCATTGGTTTTTCCGGCGATACGGTAATTTCCTGGGAGAGTCTGGACTTTCAGCCCTATTTCACCAGCACTGCCAGCAACATTGGCTATGGATGGTGGAGTCATGATATTGGCGGACACATGATGGGCGTCCGGGATGATGAACTGATGGCCCGCTGGGTGCAGTATGGCGTATTCTCACCTATTAACCGACTCCACAGCACAGACAATCCTTTTAACGGAAAGGAGCCCTGGAAATTTGACCGCACAACCAGCCATGTCATGGAAGAATATTTAAGACTGCGGCACGGTCTGATTCCTTATCTTTATACTATGAACCGCAGAGCCAGCCGGGAAAGCCTTCCTCTGATACAGCCTATGTATTATCTGGAGCCGGAACAGGGAGAATCTTACGAAGTAAAAAATGAATATTATTTTGGCTCAGAGCTGCTGGTATCTCCGATTACGGAAAAACAGGATGCCACAGCCAGAGTGGGAAAAGCAAAAACCTGGCTTCCCAAAGGACTTTGGGTGGATTTCTTCACTGGTCTGATCTACCATGGGGGACGTATGATGAACCTATTTAGAAATGTGGAGCACATCCCGGTTCTCATGAAAGCCGGCGCCATTGTTCCTATGCAAAATATGGAAACCTTCAGCAACAGTGTGGCCAATCCATCTGCCATGGAAGTCCATGTGTTCCCTGCAAAAGACGGATCCTTTACTCTTTGGGAAGATGACGGGGACACGCCAGAAGATGCAGATGCAAACTGGGCATTTACAGAATTTACCTTTACCAGAGAAATCACAACCCGGTTCCAGATTGGAAAAGCCAGTGGAAATCTGGCAGTTCTTCCAAAATCCAGGTCCTGGAAGCTGGTCTTTGCTGCAGTAAATCCTACCGGGGTAGTGGTAACTGCAGACCAGGCACCTTTGCAGGCAAAGGTTTCTTATGATAGAGCAACTTCCAGGCTGACTGTAGAATTGCCTGAAACAGCCATAGAAAAAGAAATTTCTGTCCTGTTCCCGGAAGGCCTGACCCTGGCAGAAAATAATCTGACAGAGCGCTGTTATGAACTGTTAGAACCAGCTCAGATAGGCTATGACCTGAAATCCAGAATCTACGGTCTGGTGCAAGAGCAGGGAAGAAACGCCATTGCCAGCCTTGCTGCCCTTTCCTTAAATGAAGCTTTGTTTGGAGCATTGTGTGAAATTTTAACTGCTTAAAAAAGAAAATCCTGCTTTATGTTTACAAAAGGGAATGTCATTCCGGTAAAGTTCCGAAATAGCATTCCCTTTCTTCGTTACTATTCTTTCTGTAAACTCTTCCTGAGGGCTTCATTTGCCACTTCTTTGGAAAAGTCTGAAATCCATCTGTCCTGAAGCTTTCTCTGTTCCAGACAAGAAACTTTTTCCTCTTGTTCCAATTCCTCTTCCATCTGCTGAAATTCTTTTTCAAAATTTCCGGCAAACTGATTCCAGATTTCCAGGGCATAGGCTTCAAATCCGAAAAAATCTGCAAGGTAAGTCAGTCGGTCAAAATCAGAAAATTCCATTTTTCTGCGTCCCAGCAGCAGTTCTCTGTCTTCTTCCTTACATAAGTATAAAAAGGCAAAACGCTCCCTGTCTTTTTCTTCCATATGCTCCTCCTTTTGTCTCACTTTTACAACTAATTTTATACTGATTCAAAAGGAAAAGCAATAAAAAGTGCAGAAAATGAGACAGTCCTTACTTTCCTTCTTGTCGCTGATAAATAATCTTGCCTTCTTTTATGGTTTCCAGAACCTGAACATCTTTTACTTCCTCCACCGGAATTTCCAGGGGATTCCGATCCAGAATTATCAGGTCTGCAAGGTATCCTTCTTTTATCCTGCCCTTACTGTTTTCTTCTCCGTACTGATATGCCCCATGAACAGTCATGGCCTTTAGCCCGTCATAAACACTGATTTTTTCCTGTTCCTCCAACTGGACTCCTGCTTTTGTCTTACGATTTGCCGCACACCAGATAGTCTCAAATACATTTGGCATTAAAACAGGACTGTCCTGATGAAACGTAAACGGAAGCTGAAGTTTCATGGCTGTTCCTGCCGGAGAAATTCTTTTGGCACGTGTCATACCAAAGTTCTGAATGTGAATGTCTCCCCAATAGTATACATGAGCAACAAAAAAACTTGGCATCATAGACAGTTTTTTCATACGCTTTAGCTGTTCCTCCTGAACAAGCTGGGCATGAATCATAACCGGACGGTTTGTGGGATATTCTGGATGTTCTTCTGACACTTTTTCAAAAACCCGCACATATTGTTCTGCCGCTGCATCTCCGTTGCAGTGCGCCAGAAGCTGCTGTCCATCCTTTAATGCTTCTAAAACCATAGCTTCCAGCTTCTCATCGCTGTGTATAGGATATCCACAGTATCCATCCTCTGCCTCTTCATAAGCCTCTTTCATCCATGCGGTTCTTCCCTGGGGTGAACCATCCAGGAACACCTTATATCCTCCGATACGGAAGTGATGGTTATATTCTTCCAGTTCCGGGTGCTGTACCAGCAAGGTTTTACAATGCTCTAAATCCAGATAGCCCACCAGGTCTAAATACAACTCCTGACGATTCCCTGCATACTCCAAGAGCCCAAACAACTGCTCTGTCACCATACCCTCTTGTATGGTAGTAATGCCATAAGATGCATAAATCTCCTGAGCCTGTCTAAAACTTTTCATCATATCTTCCATTCCCGGCATGGGCATCTTGTTTCTGCATGCAACAAAAGCATTTTCTTCCAGATATCCGTTTAATTCCCTGCTGCCCTCTATCCGTCCGTATCGTCCGCCCTCCGAATCTTTTGTCTCTTCTGTCAGCCCCTGGACTGCAAGGGCAAGAGAATTGCATACCCCCATATGAGAAGAAGCATGTACCACCACAATGGGATGCTCTTTTGAAATCTCATCCAGCACATTTTTATTGGGATGGCATTTCTCCTGAAGAAAATTGTGGTCATAATTCGTTCCCACCACCCATTGTCCTTTTGGAATATTTCTTTTCTGAATAAACGCCTTCATAGAGGTTACAATATCCTGAAAATTCCCTGCCTTGGACAAATCGCACTGAGACAATGCGGATGCCAGTCCGGAGAAATGGCTGTGACCATCTATAAAGCCCGGAAGCATGGTTTTTCCCTGCAAATCTACTAAGACAGTATCCTCTTTTTTACAGGAAAGAATCTCCTCCTGTGTTCCACATTTTACAATTTTTCTCTTTTCTGTAAGCACAGCCTCTGCCTTTGGACAAGACTCATCCATAGTGAGAATCGTTCCATTTATAAATGCATAATTCATGTGTTCAACCTCTTTTCCTGATATTTTTTATTCATGCAACTCCAATGGCAGCCCATCCGGATCCTGGAAAAAGGTCATCTTTTTTCCGGTAAAGAAATCTATCCGAATCGGTTCTGTCTCAATTCCCAGTGCGTTTAATTCTTTTACGGTCTCTTCCACTGATTTCACATGAAAAGCCAGATGCCTGAGACCATAGGCTTCTGGATAGCTGGGTCTTTTTGGGCAATCCTTTCTGATAAACAATTCTAATTCCATATCCCCTAACTGCAGATCAATTTTATAGTCTTCGCGGTCTTCCCTGTAATGTTCCCGAATCACCTGAAATCCCAGAATATCCACGTAAAAATGTTTTGATATTTCATAATCACTGCCAATAATAGCAATATGGTGTACTCTGTTTAATTCCATAAGCATGTATCCTTTCTGTGTTTCACTCTTTTACTTTTGTTAGTTTCTATTTTATCCTATTTTTGCAGTTTTTCCTATCTTTAAATCAAAAAAAGAACTGATACACAAAATTTAGTGTAACAGCTCTTTTTACTCCATCTTCTATTTTATTTTCTCAACAATGGTTTCTTAGCATCTTCTGCACTGGCAAATGGTCCCGGAACCACCTGGGCTCCTCTGTGTCCGCCAAAATAGTCTGAATCAAACTGAATGGCAGTTCCATCTGGATTTTCAAACTTCTGTTCCGGCTCAAATGCCTGTCCCAGAATGTCTGTGTGAATCATTCTGCCTGTGAAATCTTTCAGCAATTCATATACATTGGTGTCTAAATAATAGGTTCCATCTTTTTCTACCAGTTCCACTTTCACTTCATCACTGGAGACAAAACCGTTCACCTCATTCTTACATGCTTTTGCACCGCTAAAATAAGCGTTTCCTTCTGTCCATACAGGCAGGTGGCCGAAATGAGCCGGCTCCAGTTGTTTCATATCCGCCGGTTTGCTGAAATCAAACTGTGCGCTCCACTCTTCATAAGTAGGATATTCATCAAACATCCAGGTCCCGGCTTTTCTGTTTTCTGTGTCAAATCCATCATCAGAATCATGAGGAATCACCACATCTTCGGAAGGCCATTTCTGAACAAAGATATTATTGTAAAATCTGTCATCTCCATGAAGGAAAGTCATAAATCCCATCACTTCTGTACGATGAGGAATGTGGTAAGGAGTATATCTCCAGCCAGTGCCTTCTCCTACGCAAGTAAGGGAACCGCAAATCAGGTTATGTACCATAGCCAGTCCCTGGGTTGCAAATCTTAAGCTTGCCTCAGACAGCATAATATTGTTATCAATTAAAGTTGGTCCATGGCTTACTTCCACGAAAATGTCCTGAGACATCATACCGCCTTTTAAGGTTTTTGCAAATGCCGGTTTCTGGTTGTCATGAAGCAGGTTCTGGGAAAGTCTTGTACCCTGTGCTTCCCAGTCGCACCAGATACCCATGGTACAGTGATGAACATGGTTTCTGCGCATAGTAACGTCAATGGCAGCATGCATTTTGATACCGGCAATTTCTGCGCCGCCCTGCTCCATCATGTTATTGATATGGTGAATGTGGTTATCTTCAATGATACTGAATACACCGCCCATACGTCCAATGATACCGCCCTGTTCGCAGTGATGGATATTATTTCTGCGGATAATATGGCTTCCCACATTTTCCTTTAGCCAGCCATGGTACTGGCCTTTACATACAGCATCTCTCTCCATCTGTGTTGGGCTTTTGACATATTTATAGGTGAAATAATGGTCATTGTCCGGGTCCAGATATTTTCCTACGGAAATTCCCGCACATTTGCTGTTGGAAATATCACAGTCCTCAATAATCCAGCCCTTGCTCCAGTGAGGACCAATCATACCATCCTGAAAAGCTGCCGGAGGGGCCCAGGTAGTTGCTGCCTTGCAAATGGTAAATCCACTTACGGTAATATAGTTTCTGCCTGTTTCAGAAGGCATGAAACACTCTCTTCTTACATTGATTTCCACGTTTTCCTCATTAGGATTCTTGCCCTGGAAATTAGCATAAAGAACGGTCTCATCCTTTTCTGTATCCTGTACTGCATACCATTTATATACTGATTCTTCCGGCACCCAGCTGCATTCGTAAACCTCACCTTTGATACAGTCTTCCAAAGTTGCTGTCTCATAAAGCGCTTTGTCATTAAGATAAACACAGCCTGTATGTTTATCTGCTTTGGCAAAATACCAGTCTCCATATACAAAAGTAGTGTATGGATTATAATTGCCAAAAAGACTGTTTGGAATCCTGCTCACCCATACATTTCCTTCGTATACTTCCCAGTTTTTCACAGGCTCGGCTCCGGTAATCACTGCCTGTAAAGGCTCTGTACTGCGGTAAGTAATACGTGCATCCTCAGTTCCTGCGTGAACCGGATTTACATATTCCCGGTAAACTCCTGGCGCTACCAGAACCTCATCTCCCGGCTGGGCGATTTTTGCTGCATCATTAATATGGCGAAATGGCATTTCTTTGGTTCCGTTTCCGTCATGTCCTGCATTCACATTTACATAAATCTTCATTGCAAATACCATCCTTTTCTTAAAATAGTCAATTAACTCTGTTTTGGTATTATTATTTTAACGCATTTTCGCAAAAAAGGGTTGTACTTAAATGGATAGTATTAGCACTTATCGGATGTTTTTTTATCCAGCTCCAGACTGTATAATCCGTCTCTTTCTTTAAAAGGTTGAATTTTGAATTCTGCGGATATCTTCTATAGTGATTGTATTAACATCACTATTTCTATCACTTGAAACACGTGAGGACATATATCTTATCAAACGTTCATTAAAATTTCGGATCCATCGACCATTGCTATGATCATTTGTTATATGATATGCCTCTTTGACTGCATCTGAATACGCTTCCACATCAACCAGATATCCTTGTTCCTGCAAACCAAGCAATCCAATTTTTACAATCTCATCTGGTGTATAATCTTCAAAGTAAAAAATGTTTGGTATCCGGCTTACTAATCCTGAGTTTGTACTTAAAAACTCTTTCATCTCATCAGAATATCCTGCAAAGATAATAGCAATATCTCTCCTATGATCTTCCATAAACTTTAAAATTTCATTAATTGCTTCCTGTCCAAAATCATTATTTCCACCACTACTTAGTGTATATGCCTCGTCTATAAATAAAACGCCTCCAAGCGCAGACTCTAAAACTTCTCTTGTTTTTATAGCAGTCTGTCCAACAAAGCCAGCCACTAAATCACTTCTGGAAACTTCAACGCACCTGTTTCCTCTGATAACGCCTTTTTCGTATAAAACATTTCCTATAATACGGGCAACTGTTGTTTTACCCGTACCTGGATTTCCTAAGAATAAAGAGTGCAGCGTAAAATCAGCATTTCTTTGTCCCTGCTCTTCGCGCTTCTTATTTAGCTGCGCTAAATCTATAAATTCTTGTACTTTTTGCTTTACATTCTCAATACCTACCAGGTGATGCAATTCTTCTAAAGCACCTGCTTTTTGATATTGAGCATTAAACTTACTGCTTTGCAAAACTTCATCAATATCTCTGTTTTTTATAGTAATGACATCATCATCCTCTTCCTTAAAAGAACGATTCGCCATTGCACGAAACAGCTTTTCATTAAAGTTTCGAACCCATCGACCATTGCTTTTGTCTAAAGAAGCTCCATAAGCTTTGGCAAGATTTTTCTCATAATAATCAATATCTTCCAATACATATTGACTGTCTTGAATATGTTTTTCTCCCAGTTGAACAATTTCTTCTTCTGAATAATCTTCAAATTCAAACACATTGGGAACCCTTGACTTTAACCCTGGATTTGTTTTTAAAAAACATTCCATCTCCTTCGTATATCCGGCAAAAATAATCATAATTTCATTTCTATGATCTTCCATATATTTTAAAATGGTATTAATGGCTTCTTGTCCAAAATTTACATTTGCCCCCTTTTTGTCCAAGGTATAAGCCTCATCAATAAACAGAACACCACCTCTGGCTTTCTCCAGCAATGCAGATGTTTGCTCCGCTGTACCGCCCACATTGGATGAAACTAAGTCAGACTCCTTTGCTTCAATAAAAATAAATTCTTTTCCCGGCAATGCACCATGTTCAAACAGGATTTTACCCATTAATCTGGCTACCATGGTTTTACCCGTCCCCGGATTTCCCATGAATACAGAATGCAAAGATTGTTGTTGAGCCTGCAAGCCTTGTGCAATACGTTTTTTATTAAACTCTACAAAACGCAGCATCTTCTTGATTTCTTCCTTCACTTTTTTCAGACCAATCAGAGATTCCAGTTCTTCAAGTGGCGCTAGCTTCTCTCCTTCCTTTTCATTCACTTCTGGACTTTTTTCTAATAGTTCCATTGGCCTAATAAGTTGACTATCCTTGTCAACTTCACAGGAAAAATTCTCTACATCTCCATTGATGGCTGTCATATGCTGCATTTTTAACAGAGAATTTTGAAGCACTCTGCAGTTAATCATTCCTTGTTCTATATGCATAAACTCTGCGTTTTCACAAAGAAAAACAGACTCACTTGCTACCAGAAGATCAATCTTTTTAGCATACTCTCTTAAAAACTGAAGGGCTCCTTTTGCAACTGCATAAGAAGCCTGTTGTAAATACATACCTATATTTAATCTTGTATCCTTTAAAAATATCCTGCTTCCCCAGGCGCTAATGGACGATATTTCATCATTGCTTGAAGAAAAGTTAACATTCTTCTCTAAACCTACAGACTTATCGTACTCTTCTTGTATAATATAAGATGATTGAGATACAATTTGGGAATTTTCTGCATAGATAGCCGGATATCGTTTCTCACACTGTGTACCACCGCCCTCTATCTTTGCACACTTTAATTCAACATCTGCCCACCTAAGATTTAAGCAATTGCCTGTATATTTGACAGAAGTATTTTCTATAACTGCCTTAGATTTTTCTATCCACACACCAGAATTTAGCTGTGATTTATAAATTTCCACCCTAGAATTTACAAATTTAATCCAATTATATTCTCCTTCCAGTAAAAATGTCCATACATCCTTTAAAATTACTTTTGCAGCATTGTTTGCATATAATAACACTTTACTGTTTTCTGCAAAATCATTTTCAAGAACACAATTTTCTAACTCTAACGAAGCATTCCTATCAACGCTGACGGCATTTCTATCACCGTTAGTTTTTATCCAAAGATTTTTTATTTTTACACACGCACCATTCGTAATGTATAATTTGCCTAAAAAAGTATTATTAATATAGGTTGTGCCGTTTTCTACTCTTGAATTTCCTTCAATGGTAATGCTTCTTCCAATCACATATGCCTGATTTTGGGGAACTTCCACTGTATAGTGTTCATCCAGCTCAATCATATCACCATCGGAAATTATTTTTAGCGTATCTTCAAAATTATTGGCATTTTCTCCTACCAAATACCTTGCCATACCGAAACCTCCTGTATCTTCCTCCGCACTCATTTCCTTCTTTTTTCAGCCTGGAACTTTCATTGTGCTAAATAAAGAAAAAACTTCAACAAGATATGCTATCCTATTCGTAGGGAATACAACTTGAAAAGAAGCATCACCATGTTGAAGTTCCAAAGATAATAATACCACTGTTATGAAAACTTTTCCATACAGATTTCCTCATAATCTTCATACATGATCCGGATGCCGCCCTCTTCACTCTCAACATGATAATGCCCCGCATACCACTCTGAAAATTCCAGCTTATCATAGATGTCCTGCAGCCATTTTTCGGTTGACTTATCTACAGAAGACTGGTCCAATCCCGGAATAAACGCCCATACAGGTTCTGCTTCAATGGGAACCGTATGTGAAAGAACAACGTCCAAAGACCAGTTTACTTCCCCCAGTTGTTTCTCCACATATGCCTTTATAGCATCATCTGGCTGTTCTGATTCGAACCATTGCAATCCATTTCTTATCCTGTAATATTTATCTATACTGTATGCTCCGCCTATTGGCATAACTTTTTTACCATGGAAATTATAAATTTCACCATCTTTCGCAAACAAAAGATTGGGATACTGCTCTTCTACATATACAATTCCTTCGTTCCAAATAACCTCATGGTAATCTGCTGCCAGCCAGGGTCTTTCCTCATGATTCCCATGAACACAAAACAATGTAATATTCAGTCTTGATAAACGCTCTTTCACTTCTCTGTCAGAATTTGTAAGATAATAATTGATACCAGCATCACCAAGAATAATCATCACATCGTCAACTGTTGTTCCATTTTCCTCGCAAAACGCTTCAATACGGTCAAAATCCCTATGGGTATCTCCTGTTATATAAAAATGCCATTTATTCCTCATCCCTTTCCACATAAAACTCTCTCATAATTCCCATGAAGATCACTCATTACATATGTACTCAAACTCTATTTCCTCCGGCTTATTTTTCTATTTTCAAATGCTCCCTGCATTCTAAAATCATTTTCTTGGCATGTTCCTGTACTCTTTTCCCAAGAACTTGCGGTATATATTTCCACATCTCTCCCAATAAACCCTCGTCAATTTTCGTTCTCTCCTTTACATCGTCAAAAACATATTTACCGCCCGCACAGCTTGCATCTGGATATTCATACTGCCTGACAATCTCTAACATTTCCTGATAGTATTCCTGAAATGCTGCTACTGCCTCGTACTGACGAAGCAGATTTTTATATTTTCGTTTCGGATTATCCAAATCTTGAATTAAATTTTCTTTATTTGCATAATTCCTTATGTTTGTAATTGCAATCGCATAGTTTTGCGCTTCCTCCAATGTTTGAAAAGAACGTACAAAATCTCCCGGATGATTAATTTCATATTGATTCAAAGTCTGATCTGCTCCACCAACTCCCCAAACTCCAAGCGATTGACTTTTCACATTTTCATAATACAGCTCTCCCTGCACGTCATCATATCGTTTTTCAAATAAATTATACGCTTCTGTTTCAGCAGATAACTGCAGATGTAACGGTGACTCTTCCTCTTTTTGATATAAAATAGAAAAACGGTAACCTACAACTTTTCCCTCCACTTCTTTAAAAATCAAAGTATATTTTCCATTTTCAAACATATCTGAATCGTTATTATAATACAAGGATCTCCATTGAAAATGCTCTCCGGTCAGCTTCAAGCGTTCTCTTTTTTCTTCTATTGCTCTCCATTTTGCATCTCGCTTTTCCTGCAATTTTACCGTTTCTTCATAATCGAATCGCTCCAGGTTTTCTGTTTTTAACACCTTAGCTGCAATATCCGGTATATGTATATAATAGTGCTCTTTTCTTTTTTCTTCTTCATATACCTTTATAAACTCATCATAGAACTCATCCCGTACCAATGTCCCCTCTTTACAAATATATTTCCAACCATTGTCCTCCGCTTCATAGGGATGTTTATAATCTGTAACTTTATCTTTTCGTCTAAAAAGCGGGGAAAATTCTTCTAAATGATATTCATTATATGGAAATCCTTCAAATCCAATAAAATACTCTCGTTTCTCAGAAGTTACAATCCATAAACACCCCCATCCACCAGGACCAGAAGAATGCTCCAGACTTACCGTTAATACCTTTTCCCAGAAATTTTCATCCAAATCACTTAATGTAAATGTTTTTCTTTCCATATATATTTCCCCCTTGTCTAAACATAAAGTTCTTCTTTATGCCCTTCCAAACGCTTTTACTACAAAATATCTTCCGGTTTCTTCGCTTTCTCTACAATTTTCCCCCAACGTTCTTCCTCTTTACACACCATCGCATACTCTCTTGCATACCTTAGCACACTTTCCTCAAATGAATTCAAAGTTTCTCCTTTACTTTTGGCTCTAAAATAATTCCCTAATGCTTCCGCAGCTTTTCTAAATGCCTGTACCTTTCTATTCTCCACGTCTGTTAATGACGAATCTGCTTCTATATGCATTGGGTTTGTATGCTCATGAGACCAATACCCCATTTCCGTTAATTCATATACAATAACTTGTATATCCGAAAAATCAACATACAGATTCCTTTCTTCAATCCGTTTCATATAAGCACCCCAGTCTTCTTTTCCCTGTGCCAGAACTCCATAATTCCCGGTAATAGCATTTTTCACAATAGTACCCTGTTGCATAGCAAAAGGCACCTTTATGAACGCGAATTCGAATCTATCTGTCCTGTATTCATCTACTGTCTTTTCTTCTTCTGGAAGCTCTGAAGACCAGAAACGGACTACCTCTCCTGTTTCATTTAAAGTTGCACTGGCCACCTCATCCCCACTATATGCACTGTATTCCGAAATTTCAAAATTGCCCCCTATGTTCGGATTTTCCCGGAATGGATTCCGCACAATTTCATCTGCCTCTTCCATTACAATACGCTGTTTTTTTATGAAACATTTTGTTTCGTACTCCTTGGAATATCTCACCGCATAGTTTACAGCCATATCATATTTTTGATAAAAACCACAACTACATCTATCTTCCCAATCTTCCACAACATACACATACTTAGAACCTAGATTATTCAAAAAAGCAGAAAAAGTTTTCTTCTCATAATCGATTCTCTCAAGAATCTGCTGTCGAACCTTGGTTTCTGCGGTTTCATCGGCCAGTTCCTGTAATGCATCTAATATCTCCTGTCTAGTTCTGGCAGGTGCATTCCAGATTAGCGTTGCCTTTTGAAAATCCGTAAATTCAAACCCGATTTCTATATAAAAATCTCTCATATATGTTGATGGTACTAATTCAAACATTGCAAATTACGCTCAAACGGAATGCCAGTTCCGCTACTGCGGAACGGCTATTCCA
>ERZ791901.396-NODE-396-length-33216-cov-2.700853_pt1 | contig 33216 bp, 30 predicted proteins | sample MGYA00510150_ERZ791901 | MGnify/ENA primary metagenome ERZ791901 (study PRJEB30046, sample SAMN00792058) | human gut metagenome | study: EMG produced TPA metagenomics assembly of the A metagenome-wide association study of gut microbiota in type 2...
GTAAAAAATCTGTCCTGTATTTTGTGCAAAATGTATAAAGCATAAAAACTTCTCCATATCTGATCTTTCAGAAAGGAAAAGTTTTCACTCTGTCTTTTTACTACTCTGTTATTTTTAATCACTCTCTTTTTCGGAAAATCTCCACAGAAGATTCTTGCCTGACTTTTCATATCTGCTGTTTAAAGCAATATTTTCTTCGTACCGTCTGCTAAATTCCATTCCATATAAAATATCAAGAAGATATTTCCCCGATGCAAAAAACGTGGAACTCCAAAATTCTTCCACTTTTTCAGAACCTGCCGCGTATAAAAACTCTGTTGCATATTGACCTACCACGCCTTTCCTGTTTCCGGAGATTACGATAATTTTCGTTCCTCCCCTGTGCAGCATTTTTTCAATCTCCGCCAGCTGCTCGTTTTTGCCCGTATGACTGATAATAATTGCCACATGTCCGTCTGCGGGCATGGCCGCATGCAGCCCTTGTATATTAATTTCCGAGTGAACACTCGACAATTTCCCGGCATGAAAAAACAAGGCGCATCCGTATTTCGCCAAATAAATATTCATATCATATACATAAAAATCAACACAAGACGCATCTGCGATCAACTTTCCGATCCGCACTAACTGAGTATAAGAGAGTTCTTTATTCGTCTCCTCCACCGCCTGTCTTTGTATCTTTTCCGCTTTCCGAACCATAGTAACCACATTTTCCCGCTCCGACATCGTAACTGCGGAAACGTCTTCCATTCCCCCGGTTCTCAACTCCCGGACAAACTGCATTTTAAATTCAGGAAAACCTTTTACCCCTATCTTTTGACAAAATCGAGTTACGGAAGCGGCGCTTGTAAAAGTCGCATGCCCTAATTCTCTTGAAGACATTTCTTCTATTTTTTCCGGATTTTCCAAAATATATCTGCATATATCCCGCTCTCGTTCCGTCATATTCATCTGTTCTTTTATAATTTGAATAATAGACATACAACACCTCTTTCTTGTTTTTTCCAGTATAACACGCACCATCTGTCTACTGCAATAAATGTAGATTTTAAACATGTATGATCTAAATTCCTTATCTTTTAAAGCATTTGACAAAGTATGAAAATGCCACTAAACTAATGATGATAATTGTAATAATATGAGGTATAAATGCTATGAAATATAAAAATATTGTTTTTGATTTCGGAAATGTAATAGGTAAATTTAACGGACGTGATCTTGTAAAACATTTTTCTTCCTGCGAAGAAGATCAGGAACTTCTCTTACCGCAATTTTTTCGAGATGGGATGATATTGACAATGGTTCGGTAGACTATGAACAAAACATAGACAATATTGCAGCTTCACTCCCCGACCGGTTAGAATCTGCCGTACGGACACTTTTTCGCGAGTGGCCGCGTCACCTGACGCCGATCAACGATACGCTGCGCTTTATAGATGAGTTAAAAGAGCGTAACATTCCGTTGTATCTATTATCAAATGCACCGACCTATTTTGCCGAATATGCCGTCAACTATGATTTTCTGAAGGAGTTCAGCGGAATTGTATTTTCCGCTCCTCTTAAAATGGCAAAACCCGATCCTGCAATCTACCGTTACTTGTTTGAAACGTTTTCCCTTGATCCGAAAGAATGTTTCTTTATCGACGATCTGGAAAAAAATATCAATGCCGCGCGTTCTCTTGGTATGGACGGAATTGTTTTCAACGGCAATATCGACGATGTGAAAAAAGCGATTGGTTTCTGATCTCAAGAAACCAGTCGCTTTTTAGCTGTACCTTCTTCTGTTCTGTTTTTTTGTTTCGTTTTCTTTTCGGATTTTACGTTTTTCAGATTTCAGACACTTTTCGTTTTTGCTTTTTTCTTCTTTTTCGAGCCCGGTCGAAACAGTTTTGTCATCACTGTAATGACAGCTCCTGCTGCGATAAAGAAATCCGCGAAATTATATGTGATCCCTTCCAAATGTTTATCTTCCAAGCGAAATCCCACATAATCTACAACGTGTCCGCGAACGAGCCGATCGAACATATTACTGATCGAGCCTGCCGCCATCAATGAAAGTCCTGCCTTTTTCCAAAACCTCTTCTTCTTTGTCACAACCGTAAAGGCATGCCATCCGAGCACAGCTCCCGACGCCGCTCCCGCCAAAATACGGGCAGTCTCAGGTTCATCTTCCAGAAGGCTCATACAGACTCCTTCGTTTTGAACGTGCCGTAAAACAACCTTGTCTGTAATCGCACGTTCTTCTCCTTTTGCAAGTTTATTCTCGGCATAGCATTTTGCCGCCTGATCTGCGGCAGCCAAAGCTGCCGTGATCGGAAACCATCTAATCTTCATTGAGTTTCTCCACTGTCTTATCTGCCGCATCTTCTGCTTTCTCCGCTGATCTATGCGCCGCTTCTTCTGCTTTATCCGCTGATTTATGCGCTGTTTCCTCAGCTTTATCCGCCGCTTTATGAACTGCTTCCGTCGTTTTTTCCGCTGCTTTATGAACAGCCTGGGTCGTCTTATCTGCCGCTTTTTCAAGCACTTCTTCTGTCTTATACGCTGCTTTCTGCGCAGCTTCTCCTATCTTTTTTGCCGTTTCTTCTGCTTTATCAGCCATCGCTTCGGCAACATCCGCTGCTTTTTCCTTTACTTTCTCCGCATACTCCTCCGTCGCCTCTTCCATATCCCGGGCCTCCATCTTCTCTCCGCAGTACGGGCAGTATGCCATATCTTCCGAAACCATTCTGCCGCATTTAACACAAGCTGCAGAACCTTTCAAAACCGCGATCTTGCGTTCGTACTTTTCAATTTCCTTTTCCCGTTCTTTTATCGAATCACAAATCTGCGCAGTGCTATCGTCAAGTTCTTCGCCTGATTTATAACGCTCATACACCGCTTTGCCCAACTCCATCATATCAACGGCGTTTTCACGAGCAAGATCTCTGATCTGACTTTTAACTCTCTGGATCTCTATCATCTCTCCTGCTTTATTCGTCACCATTTCGGCAGTCTCTCCGAACCGTTTTCCGAAATTTTCAAAAAAATCTTTCATGTGTATCAATCTCCTTTCGTCTTTTATCCAAACGGACGTCCGAAGTACAAAAAACATCGGTCGTATCTGATATTTAAGTTATCATTATTATACCCTTTTCTGAAACAACTTCAACATTTCTCATTGGAATTTATACTTTTTTCACTTCTGATTCTTCGGAAGCGTTCTTTAGATCAAACACTCTTTTTTCATTTTTTCAAGAATGAGGTTCTGATTTTCCGCATATGATATAAAAATCAAATCGGAGAATTTATTTTATGCTTGACCGCGAAACATGCCGTGAACATATTTTATCCGAAGATTACCGCGACTTTATCGGAAACCATGTCCGAACTCCCTTTTTCAACAGTCTCATGAACGTGCATCGCTGTGAACAGGAAGCGGGATTTTCTTACAAATGCTTCTATCTTCCAAAGGAGATTTCCGACCCGATCACTCTGCCGAAATATTCATATGCTTCGATTCCGAACTGCTATTCGCCTCTTAATATGCAGACACTCAACGAAGCCGGAATCCTCCCTGTTCAAAACTACCCTACGCTTCAGCTTAAAGGACGCAATATTTTGATCGGATTTCTTGACAGCGGAATCGACTATACAAATCCGGTTTTTCAAAACTTAGATAATACAACCCGCATCCGCGCTATTTGGGATCAAACTGTGCAGACCGGAACAATGCCGGAACATTTTTCTTACGGAAGCGAATTTACGGAAGAACAGATCAACGAAGCTCTTAGATCGGATTCTCCGTTTGATCTTGTTCCATCCACTGATGAAACAGGGCACGGAACTTACGCCGCTGCCCTTGCATGCGGAAGCGCCGTTCCTGAAGAAGAATTTCTCGGCGCCGCACCTGAAGCCTCTATCGCCGTTGTGAAACTAAAACAGGCAAAGCAATATCTCCGAGACTATTATTTCATTCCTTCTGATGCCGAATGCTACCAGGAAACAGATCTTATGCTCGGAATCCGCTATTTAAACCTTCTTGCAGATTCCCTGAATCTTCCTCTTGTCATCTGTTTTACAGTCGGTTCTAATATGGGCGGACATATCGGGACGCTTCCGCTCCCGAATCTAATTGAAAATTATGGTTCGCTTGCCAATCATATCGCCGTCATCGGAACCGGAAATGAGGCGGATCAGCGTCATCACTATGCCAATACTTTAACGAACGGATCAAAAAACAAAACGGTAGAAATCCGCGTCGGAGAAAATGTTTCGGGATTTTCCATGGAATTATGGACAGATATTCCGAATACATCGTCCATATCCATTATATCCCCTTCCGGGGAAGACACCTCGCGAATCCCTTTTCATGCGGGATCAAGCGCAGAGCTTGATTTTCTCTTTGAGCGTACAAAGGTATCGGTCGATTACCGTATCCTCGTAGAAAAAACCACTTCCGAACTTGTATTTTTCCGTTTTAACAGCCCGGCGGCAGGCATTTGGAAAATCGTCATTGAACCGATCACCGTCACCGACGGTCAGTTTCACATGTGGCTTCCTGTCACGGAATTTATTGACGGAGAAGTGTATTTTCTTGAATCTGACCCCTATTATACTTTAACCAATCCCGCAAATACTCAAAGTCCCGTTGTCGTTTCCTATTATAACGGAACGACAAACGCCGTATCTCAAACATCAGGCAGAGGATATACACGATCCGGTCAGATCAAGCCGGACTTAACTGCTCCCGGGATTAATATACGCGGTCCTGTTTCCAACGGACGATTTGAAACACATTCCGGCTCCTGCGCAGCCTGTGCCGTCACTGCCGGCGCTGTGGCGTTGATGTTGGAATGGCTTCTCTATATTCAAAAAGCTCCGGGTATAGATTCCTTCCAAATCAGAAGTCTTCTCATACTCGGAGCTCTGCGTCCCGATACGATGGAGTATCCTAATCGTATATGGGGATACGGGCAGTTAAATCTTTACCATACATTTGAAGTGATGCGAAAATTATAACGATTTAAATTTAGCGATAGCGAACCTTTACATCGCCCTCCTCATTTATGACGGAGATCTTCTTTCCTGCATTTTTCTCTGATGCCGATATGCGGTAAGATACTTCTCCGTCTTCCTCTCTATACTGATCATGGGGAGTGTCTTTGGGCAGAGAAAGATCTCCGTATTCAATCTGCAGATCAACTTCATACTTTTCCAGTTCTTCGGGAAGAATAAGATCTACGTCTCCGCACTCGGCCTGGCAGGTCAAATTTTCCAGTTTTTGCGCATCCCAGCGAAGATCCCCGTATTCTAATGTCACATCTGCAAAAGAACAGGAAATTTCACTCGATAATACGTCTCCATCCAGCGCTTCCACTTTCATCTTTTCAAACAAAACCCGGTCTAATTCCACTTCTCCGCATTCCGACTGTACCGTAAACACCTTACCGGAAACATCGGAAATCGTGCTGTCGCCATACTCCGATTGTAATACAAACGTTTCCGCTTTCAGTCCATCTACAGATACATCTCCGTCATTTAAAATCAGTTCCATCGACGTTGTTTCCGACTGCTCTGTTTTTACATCTCCGCATTCTGACTGCACTGTAAACGTCTTACCGGAAACATTGGAAAGTGTACTGTCGCCATAATCCGATTGCAGCGTAAATGTTTCCGCTTTCAGTTTGTCTGCGAATGCATCTCCGTCGTTCAAAGTCAGTTTCATTGACGTTGTTTCCGACTGTTCTATTTTTACATTTCCGCTGTCCGCCTCGATCGACACTTTTTTTCCATTGACATTTGACCAGTTGACATTCCCATAATCATTGTATATATCTGCGGTTTCAAGAAGCGTTCCTTTCGGAATATAAACTGTAATGTAAGATTTTTCTCCTGATAGATTTTCTCCGAGGTTCAATCCGAACATACCTGTCATATATCCGTTGTGATCTTGCTGAGCAATAGAAAGTTTTCCATTTGTTAATTCACATTTAGGTTTACCGTAATTTCCGTCAAGTGTATATTCGACATAATATTTCTCATCTTTTGAAGCCATAACAACTACATCCGCTTCGCTTCCCACATAGAGACTCAGTTCTGAAAAAGGTTCGATCTCTTTCTTTTCCTGCCGATAAGGAGTTTTCTGCTCGTACGGTGAATGGATTCCGCCTTTTGTAAAAACAACTCCGGGCCAGCCGCCTAATGCGATTCCAACTCCCATAAAGACAACTCCTGTTCCGGCTGTCACTGCCGAAGCAATCAAAATCCGCTTAGTTATTTTTTTCATTTTTCTTTCCTCCCTTCATAATCTTTCCTAAAAGCTGAGCCACTTTATAAAGAAGCCATTTCAAGAAACAGAAAATTCCATATACAGACATAATTCCTACTGCGCCGCAGCAAAGACTGAATCCTAATGTCGCCAATCCATCCGGGAGACTTTGGATCAGCAGAGCCGCTCCTCCTATCACGCCGATCACCGCAGCTCCCGCCAGCGTAACCGCCGTAAGAAACAAGCCTGCAAACACACAGAAAACAGAAACAATCACGGCTGCGATCACACAGATCAAAGAAAGTGCGATCGGAAGTGCGATCGGCGCCGCGCAGATTCCGAGAATACCGATCCAGACTGCCTTAAAACTGTGTTTTACCGTTTTCGGCGGCTGCTCCATATTCTTTTCCGCCAGATTCATAATCAATTCTTTTGCCGCATCTTCCGGCGATCCAAGATCTTCGATCGCCTGCTGTTCATTCTCCTCTCCCGCCTCTGCAAAGTATTCCTCAAAGTAGTCTATCGCCTGATTGAAATCTTCTTTCGGTAGCCTTCTGAGACTGTATGACAATTTTTTCATATATTCACTTTTTGTCATGATAAATTCCCTCCCTTTACAATATCATCCACAACCGTCCGATAACGCTCCCATTCCTCTGTCAATTCTGCCAGATACTGTCTCCCGGCATCTGTGATCGTATAATACTTCCTGTTTCTTCCCTGAAACTGTCTATCATACGTTTCCACAAAATGATTTTCCTGAAGCCGCTTTAATATCGGGTACAACGCAGAATCTTTCATCGTAGCCGACGCTCTTTTAATGATCCTGCCGATCTGATAACCATACGCATCTTCTTCTGCAATCACAGAGAGGACAAGAAGATCGAGCATCGGTGCACTCAACGGTAATGTCATATTCTCACTCCTTTATATATGTTTTATTTATTTATATGTTTAATATATTTATATTATATAATATATAATATGAATGGTCAATATATATGTTTGAAAGTTTTTCTAAAGAAAATCAAAAGAAAAGCCGGAAGGCTCTGATCTATGACCAAATCTTCCGGTTTTACTCTCTCTTTTACGAATGATCCTCTTTCATCGCGATCGACTGCTGTCCCCGCAGTTTAATGACAGGACCTCCCGTACCTTCAATATACTCTCTTGTGATCGTCACTTCCCCGATGTTGTCATCTTTGGGGATTTCATACATAATATCCAACATAAACTCTTCGATGATCGCCCGAAGCGCTCTCGCCCCGGTATCTTTTTCCATTGCTTTTTCCGCAATCGTCTCAAGAGCGCCGTCATCAAACACCAGACTTACTTCATCAAGGGCAAGCAGCTTCTGATACTGTTTTAAGATCGCATTTCTCGGCTCTTTCAAGATCTTAACAAGCATATCTTTATCAAGACCTTTCAATGTAAATATGATCGGCATACGTCCGAGGAACTCCGGGATCATACCGAATTTTCTCAGATCTTCCACCGTCACTTTCGACAAAATGTCCTCGTCATGCTCATACTTATCTTTTAGTTCTGCATTAAATCCCATAGACGTTTTCTTTGTAAGACGCTCTTTTATAATATCTTCCAGATCCGGAAATGCGCCGGCACAAATAAACAAAATATTTTTCGTATTGACCGTTGTCAAAGGAACCATCGCGTTCTTGCTGTTCGCTCCGACAGGAACTTCCACTTCGCTTCCTTCCAAAAGTTTGAGCATTCCCTGCTGAACTGATTCCCCGCTTACATCTCTTTGATTCGACGTATGTTTTTTTGCGATCTTATCGATTTCATCGATAAAAATAATTCCCTGCTCCGCCCGTTCTACATCGTTGTCGGCAGCGGCAAGTAGTTTGGAAACAACGCTTTCTATATCATCTCCGATATATCCTGCTTCTGTCAGCGACGTAGCGTCTGTAATGGCGAGCGGCACGTCAAGAAGTTTTGCCAATGTTTTGACAAGATACGTCTTTCCGCTTCCCGTCGGTCCGATCATAAGCATATTCGACTTTTCAATCTCGATATCGTCCATTGTATCTGACGCAACCCGTTTATAATGATTATAAACGGCGACTGCCATCGCTTTCTTCGCTTTTTCCTGTCCGACTACATATTCGTCAAGTCTTGCTTTGATCTTATGAGGCGCCGGAATCTTCTTAATATCAAGTTGATGGAACTCTTTCGGCTTTTCTTTTTTCTTCTTGATCTTCTGCGCTTTAGGCTGCATATGATCCAAATCCGATAAATTAAGAAACTGTACCCCCGGCATGTTGACAAGCCGGCTCAGATCAACAGAGCCGTCTGTCATCGCATCAAAGCTTCTTTGCATACAATCCCGGCATACCGTAATATGATTCGGCATCTCGATCATCTTTCCCGCAACGCTTTCCGGTCTGTGACAGATGAGACAGATCTTCTCATATCCATCATCATCGTTGTCTTTTTCCGTTTCTTTTTCCTCTTCCTTCTTTACTGCCAAATGGTCTTTTTTCTCTTCTTTGTCCACCTCGTCTGCCCCTGTGGACTCTTTTTCTTCCTCATCTACTAAAATGAAATCCTGATCTGACATAATTCTCCTCGTCTTTCTCTGACTGTTTTCATCTATATGGACATTGTGTTTATCCACTTTCTTTTACAAGTATTTTTTTATTATAGTACACTTGACTTCATTGTACAAATGAAGTTTTTGTAAAAATCGAATCCGCTTTTTTCTATTCATTCATCATTTGAAGGAAATCTTCTTCCGAAATGATCGGAATACCAAGTTCCCGTGCTTTTTTGTTTTTTGCCGTTCCCGATCCGGTATCGTTGTTAATCAGATAATTTGTCTTTGACGTCACGCTCCCCGTCACTTTGCCGCCTCGTTTTTCAATCTCTTCTTTTACCTGTGCCCGATTTACAAAATGCTCTACGCTGCCTGTAATGACAAAATTAACTCCCGCAAACTTCTGATCTTCTTCTGACGTTTCTTTCGTAAGTTCTACTTCTTTGAGGAGACGATCAAAAACATCTACATGCGCCGTATCTTTAAAATATTCGACAAATGTACCTGCTATCACTCCTCCCACACCCGATATCGCGCTTAATTCTTCTTCCGTCGCCCGGATGACCCGTTTTGGATCTTCTCCCAGCGCACGACAGATCATTTTTGCGTTTGAGATTCCGATGTTCGGAATCCCAAGACTGTAGATCAGCCTCGGAAGCGTTGTCTTTCTTGCATTTTCTATCCTTTTTCGCAGATTTTCATAAGATTTTTCTCCAAATCCTTCCATCGTCTTTATTTCCGCTTCATATCTGTCAAGATGGAAGATATCCGTAAAATCTTTGACATACCCGTTAATGATGAATTTTTCCAAAGTCGCCTCGGACAGTCCTTCGATATTCATAGCGTCTCTGCTTGCAAACAAACTGAATGACTTCACATGCTTTGCCTGACATTTCGGATTCATACAATACAGCGTTTTCGTATTATTTTCCATAGATATTTTTGTCGGCTTTTTACAGACAGGACATTCTTTCGGAATCTCGCTTACTCCGCTGCGCGTCAGATTTTCCGCAATCTGGGGGATGATCATATTTGCCTTATACACCGTAACCGTATCTCCGATCCCCAGTTCCAGTTCCTCCATAATACTGATATTATGAACGCTTGCACGGCTTACTGTTGTTCCTTCTAATTCTACAGGATCAAAGATCGCAACAGGATTGATCAGTCCTGTTCTGGACGGACTCCATTCAATCTCACGGATCGTCGTCTTTCGCACTTCATCCTCCCACTTAAACGCAAAGGAATCTCGCGGAAACTTTGCCGTTGTTCCAAGTGACTGCCCATAAGAAATATCATCATATATAAGAACAAGTCCGTCCGACGGCACTTCGTTTTCCCGAATATGCTCTGCAAACCACGCAACTTCATCACCGACGGTATCCCGGGTAACGAGATGATGCTCTACAACATCGAATCCTTGTTCCTGCAGCCATTTCAGTTGATATGCTCTTGAATTTTCAAAATCCACATTGTCAGCTTTCACAAGCGTGAACGCATAAAACCTTACATTTCTCTTCGCCGTCACTTCATTGTTTAACTGGCGGACCGATCCGCTGCACAAGTTACGGGGATTCTTGTATTTTGCATCGGCATCTCCGATTTCTTCATTGATCTTTTCAAAATCTTTATAAGAAATAACAGCTTCTCCCCGAAGCACAAGCTCCCCTTTAAACGGAATAGATAACGGAACATTACGAAATACTTTTGCGTTGTTCGTCACAACTTCTCCGATCTCCCCGTTTCCCCTTGTAACCGCTTTTTTCAAAACTCCGTTTTCATAAGTCAGAACAATCGTCAGACCATCCATCTTCCATGAGATCACCGCCTGTTGATCTCCCAAAAATTCCCTCAATCGTTCTACATCTTTCGTCTTATCAAGGGACAACATCGGCGTTTCATGACGCTCTTTCGGAAGCTCGCTCAAAACTTCATATCCCACATTGACCGTCGGGCTTGAGGCAAGCGTTGTTTCCAGTTCTTTTTCTAAGGACAACAGTTCGTCATAAAGACGGTCATACTCGAAATTGCTCATGATCTCCGTGTTTTCCTGTTCGTAAGCACGGCGCGCTTTATTCAGAAGTTCGACAAGTTCGCGCATCCGTTTCGTTTTCTTCTTCTTTTCCATCTTCTTCTCCAACAATTAATTTCTTTACGGTATCTTGACCGGTCATTTCAACATCTCATACAATTCTTCCAGTTCTTCGTCCGTCAGTTTTCGGTATGCTCCTTCTTTCAGACTCCCGAGACGAATATTCATAATCCTTATACGGACAAGATCTTTCACCTCATATCCGAACGCCGCACACATCCTTCTGATCTGGCGGTTCAGCCCCTGAGTCAAGATGATCGAAAAAGTATATTTCCCGATCTTCTTTACTGTACATGGTCTTGTGACCGTGTCAAGGATCGGAACTCCTTCCGACATTTTTTTTATAAATTGTTCCGTGATCTCTTTATCAACCGTAACTTTATATTCTTTTTCATGGCGGTTTGCCGCACGCATCATCTGATTGATGATATCTCCGTTGTTCGTCATAAGCAGAAGTCCGCGCGAATCTTTGTCCAGTCTGCCCGCATAAGTAACACGCACAGGGTAGTTCAAAAAACGAACGATACTGTCGCGTTCTCTTTGATCTTCGGTACAGACGATCCCTTTCGGCTTATTCACAGCTAAAACGATCATCTCATCTTGCTTTGACACTGTTTTTTTTCCGACTTTGACAATCTGCCCCGCCGTAACGCGCATCCCCATCTGCGCCGTCACTCCGTCTACCGTCACTTTACCGCTTTCAATAAGGCGGTCCGCCTCCCTTCTGGAACAAACGCCCGCCTCGCTTAAGTATTTATTCAGTCTTACCGACTCTTTTGCCTGTAAAAATTCTTCTCTGATCCGATTACTCACCAGTAAACACTCCACTTATATTATTGTCTGTAAAAAATGTATTTCCGCTATACAAGATCAACGCATCTGTTATGCGGTATGTGTCCATAATATCCTGCATCGTTCCGCTGTAATATCTTGGATCAACAACAACGATCTCTCTGTAATGAGGAGTTAAGAACGGAATAAAGCAGTCTGCAAATGAATCTTTCACCACAAGCAGTCTCTTCTGGCTCGTAGACACTGTCTTTATATCGATAACTGATGTATTCCCGCCTAAAAATACTCCGTACTTATCTCTTGTCTTTAGTTTGGACGAATCATAAAGAGAAGTTGTCTTTTTCGTTTCATTGACATAATTTACGATTACATCGTCATCGCCGTTTGTCGGCGCGTAAATATCGATTTTTTCTTTTTCATCCAGACCGCATCCGCTTTTTGACGCAAGAACACCGTTAAAATCATCTGTCACAGTATAGGAAACATAATCATCAGATACGTCTCCTTTGATCCCGAACAGCGAAGCCGTATCTTTGAACATATAAAACGCTCCCTGAGTCGTCCAGTGATGATCCGTTTTATAGTACAGCTTTTCTGACTTATGTTTATTCATAATAGAAACAGTATCTACCCAGTTGACCGTATCGCCCAGATTACGCTCTACCATACCGAACATCTGACGCTGATCTTCCACTGTCGCAAATGCAGGAAGACGATTGCTCAAAATACATGCCGCATCCGGAACAAGCATTACCGTCGTCGGAATGTTTTCATATGTCTGTGCAAAATTTTTCACCGCATTGATATTCGCTTCAAGCTGCTCTTTATCCGGAACTGCGATATCTTCTAATAGTTGTCCGCTTTTTCCGATGAACACGCCGTTTTCTTTTTTTGTTCCCGAAATCTTATCTGCGTTTACTTTTATCTTCCTCCAAAAGTTCCGTCCGAAAAACTGATCGCTTACATACTTTTCCCATTGTTCCATGTAATCTCCGGAAATGATCGAAACTGCCGACGCTTTCGGTTTCGTCTCCAGCATCCTGTTTTCTTCTTCTGATTTTTCTTTGTTCGGAACGATCAGATTCACAAGTAAAATGAGAAAAAGACTTAATACAAAGATTTTTCCGATCATACTCTCAAGCTGACCTTTTCTTTTCCTGCTGTTCATAAGTATTCCCCTAAAATCTGAAATATAAAAATGGATTAAATGTATCTGTCACCAAAAATGCCACCGAAAGGAAGAAAATTCCAATATAGAGAACGGCTCCCACCGTCATTCTTACTGTTCGGTTGGCGGAAAAACGAACTGCGTTATTTAGCAGTTTTCTTCCGTAAGCTGTACTTCCCACCGCCGCAATGACAAACAAAAGCCAGTGAGTAAACAGAAGAAATGCGCCTTGCGCATCCGCTATTCCCGATCCTCCTCCGATCATCGCCCAAAGATACCGCAGAGCATACCCAAGACTCGGACTAAAGAAGAATACCCAGCCTACAAGGATGACTGCGCCTGCATAAATATGCTGGACCGGTTTCGGAAGCTGTTCGACGGAAGCACCCCACACATACTTTTCCATCACAAGGATCACGCCGTAATATACGCCCCATGCGACAAAGTTCCATGCCGCCCCGTGCCACATTCCGGTCAGTGTCCAGACAACCATCAGGTTAAATATATTTCTCGAAACCGAACATCGATTGCCGCCGAGAGGAATATATACATACTCTCTAAACCACGTTCCAAGAGAAATATGCCACCTTCTCCAAAATTCCGTTGCGCTTTTCGATACATACGGATGGTCAAAATTTTTCTTAAATTCAAATCCGAACATTTTTCCGAGGCCGATCGCCATATCCGAATATCCGCTGAAGTCAAAATATATCTGGAACGCATAAGAAAATACGCCGACCCATGCAGTTAAGACAGATAAACTTCCGGTTGACATCGCGGCGACTTCTTCAAACACCGCCCCCGTTGAATTTGCGATGATCACTTTTTTCGCCAGACCGATGATAAAATACATCGAACCTTGCCCCAGTTTACGAAGCGTGACTTTCCGCATTTTCAACTGTTCTTCAATATCCGCGTAACGGACGATCGGACCTGCGATCAACTGCGGGAACATACTGATATAAAGCGCAAAGTATAAAATATTCTTCTGCGGCTTCGCGTCTTTCCGATAGATATCGATCACATATGAGATCGCCTGAAACGTATAGAATGAGATTCCGATCGGCAGAGGGAGCACTCTGTAAGGAATGTCCGTCGTAAGAAAGGAATTAACTGTATCAAGCAAAAAGCCATAATATTTAAAAAATCCAAGTATGAGAATATTTGCCGTAAGAGCAAACACAAGACTTAGCTTTGCCTTTTTCGGATTGTCTGCATTTGCCTCGATATCCCGTCCGCAAAAATAGTTTAATACGATGGATAAGATCATGAGCACGACATAGACCGGCTCTCCCCATGCGTAAAAAAACAGACTCGCCAAAAGCAAGACGATATTTTTCGCCCCGTTCGGAACGAGATAATACACTGCCATTACGATTGGCAGAAACATAAACAAAAATGTGATACTGCTAAATAACATCCGCCTGTTCCCTCTCCCGATTTATAAACTGTTGTTAAATATTTCTAAATATTTTTCTGCTCCCGGCGCAGCGGCAAAAAATACATATTTACCGCGCACGCTTTTCTTTGCATCTTCCAATAACTGCACCGATTCCGGCGCATACCCCTCAAAATCATTCATCCTTGTTTTGATCCGTTCTTCGATCGCACTTGAAATTTCCGCGGTCTGCGTTTCACTTTTTGCTTTAATAAGAAGAACTTCTTCAGATGAAATACTAAATTCCGACGAATAATACATAACGCCGTCATAATCTGCCGCATTCAGTCCAAAGTTACGTTTTAATGCCGTCCCGTCCTGACGCTTCATATTTTCCTTATCAAGAGATGCTTCCACAGACTTCTCCACTTTCTCAAAAGGGCGATTGCTGCCGCTTGTATAGATCAAAAGAAGTGCAACGAATCCGACGATCAGAAGCAATGTCACATAGCGCATCACCCGGATAGTTATTTTCTTCCACTGACTCATAAGCCTGCCACCTCCGCCATTTTTTCAGCCCAGACCGGATAGAAAGACGCCTTAAAATGTATGCCGTCCTGCTCATAATATTCGTCAGACATAAGATCCGAACTGTCGATAAACGCTATCCGCTTTTTATCACATAACTCTTTTAGTTTCTCGTTGAAATTTTCTATTTCTGCAAAAACAGGCTTTTCTTTCACTGCCTTTTCCTGCACCGGAAAAATTGCGTTCACAAAAATATGCGCTCCCGGCACGCTCTTTTTCAGTTCATCCACAACTGCTCCGTATTGTTTGACAAACTCGTCCGCATCACCGTTTGTATGCTCGACATCATTCATTCCGAGAGACAAAAATATGATCCCGGGACTTAATTTTTTCACCTGTTTGATCTGCTCGTCCAACTCATCCAAATGTACTCCGATCTTTGCTACAACGCTGGATGTGTTCAAAATGTCATATTCTGTAAATCCTTCCGTAATAGAGTCTCCCACGATAACCGCGCCCGTAAACTTTTCTTTCAGACTCCGTTCCCCGGCGCCTTCTTCTCCGTCTTTTTTTTCAAGCAGTTCGATTTTTTTCTCAATCGCCGCAATATCTCCTTTTTCTTCTCCGTGAATATATTCCAGTCCTGCCGATGTGTCCGCTTTCTTATAAAAAAGTCCCCGCACGCCCTGCACGATCAGCACAATGACAAGCGCTGCCGCAAGAACACATACCGCAAGAACGATCTTCCTTTTTGTTTTCTGTTTTATTTTCTTCATTTATATTGTTTCCCCATTATAATACTCATTTTATTTTACAAATAAAAATAACCCAAGATAATAATACTTTTTTTAGATTAAAAAGTCAATGACGGCACATCCGTTTCGTGGTACAATCAGTATGACCCTGTCATATCAAAAACATGGCAGGTAAAATGAACAAATATACAATGATAAGGAGTCTTTCCATGATCGCATTTTCATTGACAAATATAAAAGATTTCATGTCGCACCTTCTGTTAAATGAAACATTTGATCATTTTTCATTTATCGAAGGAGAGATCACAACATTCAATACATTTCACATTGACGGCTTTATCAAAAAAGAGTTCTTTGACTCTAACTCCGTCCTTCCCGAATACTCTTATTGGAAAAATGTAAGAAACTTCTGCTTTTCCCTCATCAAAGGAAAACGGACTCCTCTTGCCTTCCAATTCGTATTCAGCCTTGCTCCGAAGAACATCGAAACGCTCCTCTTGCAAAACGATCTTTCCGTTCAGGCGGACGCTGTGCAGGGACTCTATCTGAACATCCGCTACAACGGAGAAACATTGACATGTATTACCGGAACTTCCTTCAAGACTTTTACGATGGATAAAACATTAGAACATGCATGGGATGAAATGACTGAAAATTTCTTTAAGAAAAAAGGGATTGATTTTGAATTACTAAATTGACAGAAATAAAAAACGGTTTTAATTTAGCAGCCTGTATAAAAAACTATACAGGCTGCCTTTATCATTATCATTTTATTTTGTGAGTAAAAGCATGATCTCGTTGCTTCTTTGTACAAACGCCGTCATTTCTTCCGGGCTTAAAGGCTTATGAGCAAGCATTGCAAGATCATAAAGCTGTTTACAGATGACAGTTACATTCTCGCTTTCTTTGTTCTCTGTCAGGAACTTCACAAGCGGATGGTTTGCGTTGAGTACAAGTGTCGCCTTGCTGCCGAACATAGCCGAATCCATTCCGCTCATACCGTACATCTTCATCATCTCTTCCATACGGCGGTTTTCTTCTGACAAAACAGCCATAGACGCCACTTTATCGTCTTTAAGCTTTTCCACTTTCACATCGAGCTTATCGTCATTTAGTTCTTTTCGGAAGATTTCCACGAGACTGTCTGCCATTTTTCCGAAAGATTCTTTCTCGTCTTCTGCAACTTCATCTTTCAAAGACTCATGTACATCGGCATCGATTCTTAAAAATCTGACGTCTTCATGTTTCTGTTCCAGATAAGTCACAAACGCAGAATCAATATTATGTGTCAGTACGATCGCGTCTTGTCCCTGTGCCTTGAACATATTGATGTATTGGCTCTGCTGAACTTCGTCTGTCACATAGTAAACCGACGTTTTCTCAGGCTCTTTATCCTGATCGTCCGTATCTGTCTGCACATCTGTTTCCGCTGCCGCCTCTTCGGCTGTCTCTTCTTCTGTTCCTGCAGCTTTACTTTCATTTATAATATCTTCTAATGTCAGATATTTGTGATCCAGGTTTTTGTAGATCATCGAATCTTTCATCTTCTCGCCGAATTTTTCATCTTTCAGACATCCGAATTTGATAAACGGACTGATGTCATCCCAGTATTTCTCATAATTCTCTCTGTCTGTCTTAAACATTCCCGTCAGCTTATCCGCCACTTTCTTAGAAATGTAATCGGCAACTTTATTGACGAATCCATCGTTTTGCAGGGCGCTTCTTGATACATTAAGCGGCAGATCCGGACAGTCGATCACACCTTTGAGAACCATAAGGAACTCCGGAATCACTTCCTTGATATTGTCCGCGATAAAAACTTGATTGTTGTACAGCTTGATCGTTCCTTCGATAGATTCATATTCCGTATTGATCTTCGGAAAATACAAAATTCCTTTTAAGTTAAACGGGTAATCCATATTCAAATGGATCCAGAACAAAGGCTCTTTATAATCCATGAACACTTTGCGGTAAAAATCAATGTATTCTTCCTTTGTGCACTCGCTCGGACTCTTGCTCCACAGCGGATGAGTATCGCTCAAAGAAACAGGGCGTTTCACGATCTTCGCTTTCTTTTTCGGTTCTCCTTCTTCGCCTTCTTTTACTTCTTCCGTAATATGCTCTACGACTTCGTCTGTGTCAAGCACATCCTCCTCATCGATCGTTTCATACTCCGGCTGCGCATTTGCTTTGGAAAGGAAGATTTCAACAGGCATAAAAGAACAATATTTTTCAATCACTTCTCTTGCGCGGTATTCATTTGCAAACGCAAGACTGTCTTCATTTAAAAACAGTGTGATCTCTGTTCCGACCGTCTCTTTATTTCCTTCCTGCATCTCATATTCCGTACCTCCCTGACTTGCCCAGTGTACGGCAGATGCGCCTTCTTTATAAGACAATGTGTCGATCTGAACTTCATCCGCCACCATAAACGCAGAATAAAATCCAAGTCCGAAATGACCGATCATATCGTCTTCTGTCGTTTTATCTTTATATTTTTCAAGAAACTGTGTTGCTCCGGAAAATGCGATCTGTGTGATATATTCTTCTACCTCTTCCGCAGTCATTCCCAAACCATTATCAATAAACTTCAGCGTCTTCTCTTCCGGATTCACCAGTACCTGGATCTTGCCTTTGTAATCGTCCGGAAGCTCATATTCTCCCATCATATCAAGCTTTTTCAGCTTCGTAACCGCATCGCAGCCATTTGATATAAGTTCCCTCACAAAAATATCATGATCCGAATACACCCATTTCTTTATAATCGGAAATATATTTTCGCTGTCGATCGATAATGTTCCTTTTTTCACTGCCATTGTAAACACTCCTTATCTTTTTTTGATTTTATGACTTACGCATCTCCCGGTATACTTTATATACATCGGCTTCATGCGATCTGTTTTTTATGTCTAACAGACATTCTAGTACGGCAATATTTAAAAGTCAATAGAAAATCAGCACTCTTTTGTGTTGAGTGCTAATAATTAATATTATTTTTAGAAAGTTGCGGAAAATATGTTATTTGTACTATAATATTTGATAAAAAAAGAAGGGGGAATATTTCTCATGGATCAGACATCTTCAGACAATCGAACGGATCAACCGTTTACAATCCGCAAGGCAGAAACTAACGAGGATCTTCAAGAGATCGCCGCTTTGGCAGATGTGATCTGGCATGAACATTTCACGCCGATCATCGGCAAAGAGCAGGTAGAATATATGCTGTCACGTTTTCAGTCTTATCCGGCTTTACAAGATCAGGTTCTTACCGGATACGAATACTACCGGCTTCTCGGCAACCGAAAACTGTGCGGATATATGGCGATCAGGCAGGATCAGGACGGAAGGATGTTTTTGAGCAAACTGTACATTGCCAAACAATACCGCGGCAGACATTTAGCCGCATTTTTGTTTGATTTTCTAAAAAATTTATGTCGGCAGCGAAATTGTTCCGCCATTTGGCTGACATGTAATAAGCACAACGATCACTCTCTGAACGTATACCGTCACTTTGGTTTTCAGACGATCGACGCTCAGAAAAATGATATCGGAAACGGCTTTTTCATGGATGATTACATTATGGAATATCGGCTGTAAATACTGTGACATAACAATCCCCTTAAACAGGTTTTCGTTTCCTTGCCTGCCTAAGGGGAATATGTCAGCATCTTTACTTTTCTTTTTTGCCTTTACAGCTTATACTGTCTCCGGTTCGTCATATGTTTCTCCGAACAATTCTACAGTCACCTTTTTCATTCTCTGCTCTTCAAGCGGACGATCGCTGTAATCTGTTGCGGTTTCTGCGATCTTATTTACAATATCCATTCCTTCCGTGATCTTTCCAAACGCCGCATAAGCGCCGTCCAGATGCGGTGATTTTTCATGCATGATAAAAAACTGGCTTCCCGCAGAATCAGGATGCATTGCACGAGCCATGGAAAGAACTCCCGGATCATGTGCAAGATCGTTTTGGAAACCGTTCTGTGCAAACTCGCCTTTGATCGCGTATCCCGGACCACCCATTCCGTTTCCGTTCGGACATCCGCCCTGGATCATAAATCCGCGGATCACACGGTGAAAGATCAGACCGTCGTAAAATCCTTTATTAATCAATGAAATAAAGTTATTTACCGTATTCGGCGCAATCTCGGGATAAAGCTCCGCTTTCATGATATCGCCGTTTTCCATCTCAAATGTAACGATTGGATTTGCCATAATTTTATTCCTCTTTTCTTTACTGTTTTCATCGCTTATAACAGTGCTATTGTATCTGATTTCTCATTTTTCGTCAACATGTACACTTTCCGCCGCTTTTTTTAGTCACTCATGACATTGTTCTGTTTCTGGCTTACGGTTATACTTATCTCATAAGAAAAATCCAGAAAAACAAGTTTATTTTTAGGAGGAACATAAAATGGCAAGTTTATCACTTAAAGGCGTTCAGAAAATTTATCCGAACGGATTCCATGCAGTAAAAGATTTCAACCTCGAAATCGCAGATAAAGAATTCATCATCTTCGTCGGTCCGTCCGGATGCGGTAAATCTACAACACTTCGTATGATCGCAGGTTTGGAAGATATTTCCGACGGAGTATTCAAAATCGACGGAAAAGTTATGAACGACGTAGAACCGAAAGACCGTGATATCGCAATGGTATTCCAGAACTACGCATTGTATCCGCACATGACAGTATATGATAATATGGCGTTTGGTCTGAAACTTCGTAAAGTACCGAAAGCAGAAATCGACAAAAAAGTCCGTGAAGCGGCAAGAATCCTTGACCTTGACAAACTGCTCGACCGGAAGCCGAAGGCTCTTTCGGGAGGACAAAGACAGCGTGTTGCCATGGGACGTGCCATTGTTCGTAATCCGAAAGTATTCCTTATGGACGAACCTCTTTCCAACCTTGACGCAAAACTGAGAGTCCAGATGCGTATCGAGATTTCAAAACTTCACGAAAACCTCGGCGCAACGATCATCTATGTAACACATGACCAGACAGAAGCCATGACTCTCGGAACGAGAATCGTCGTTATGAAAGACGGAGTCGTTCAGCAGGTCGATACACCGCAGAACCTTTACAATACACCGTGCAACCTGTTCGTTGCAGGATTTATCGGATCTCCTCAGATGAACTTTATGGATGCCGTATGCTCTGTAAAAGGTGATGATGTAACATTGACTGTAGGAAAACATGTATTAAAAGTTCCTGCTTCCAAGAAACAGGCTCTTATCAACGGAAACTATGACGGAAAAACAGTTGTTCTCGGCATCCGTCCTGAAGACGTACATGATTCTCAGGCATTTATCAGCAATTCACCGGACAGCATTATTGAATCTGAGATCAAAGTATACGAATTGCTCGGCGCTGAAGTATTCCTTTACTTTGACGTGGAAGGAACACAGATGACAGCTCGTGTAAATCCTCGTACGACACTGCGTACAGGCGATAAAGCCGTATTCGCGCTTGATATGGAAAAAATTCACGTATTTGACAAAGAAACCGAGTTGACGATTACAAACTAATGATTTAAAATCAAAACAGCAGTTACATAGTGTCAGAACGCCCGGTTTGATCAGGATCTCATTTCTGACAATACTGCTTATAATAAGAATTTAAAGGGGGCTGCACTTATTACAGGTGCGGCCTCTTTATTCAAAACGAGGTTAATCTATGGGAGAAAATACTGAACAGACTACAAACCGCAAAACAGAAACTACAGCACAGATGAATGAACTAAACAAAGCTCTGCTTGAATTAAAAAAAATTACCGGAATCTCGCTTGAGGTATCCGGTGCAGCGCCTGAACAGATCGAACCTGCGCTGACACAGATCCACTGTCTTTGCACAGCTTACAAAGAAAAATATAACCGCACTGATTTTCTGCAGGGACTGATGACCGGGAATATCCCGCACTATGAAATTTCCGATCGGGCATCGAGACTTCACATTGATCCGGAGGAAAAACGAATTCTTTTCCTTATAGAAGGAAAACACTTTGATGAAACTTCAGGCGCAATATTGAAAAATCTACTGTCCTGCCGTTCAAAAACTTATATCGTTCCCCTTACGGAAACGCTGCTTGCAGTCATACGTCCGCTTTGCCAAAACGAGACGTTTGAAGATATGAGACATATTGCGGAGACGATCGTTGATACGCTCAATACCGAGGCGCTTATCCGTGTCCGCCTCTCATACAGTTCTGTAATGAACACGCTTGCCGATATTCAAAAAGCTTTTCAGGAAACGAATCTTGCGTTGAAAGTCGGAAGGCTCTTTTATTCAGAACAAAATATTTTCCCGTATAACGAACTCGGGATCGGCAGACTGATCTATCGTCTTCCTGTTTCACTGTGCGAGAACTTTCTGTCTGAAATATTCGGTTCTCCTATACCGAAAACGCTTGACCCCGAACTTATGGCAACAGTCAACCGTTTCTTTTTAAACAACTTAAACATTGCCGAAACCGCCAGACAACTCCATATGCACAGAAACACTCTTATCTACCGTCTGGAACAGATTGAAAAACAGACAGGTCTGGATCTTCGTCTCTTTGACGACGCCATGACATTTAAGATCGCTATGATGGTCATAAATTACTTGAAAGGAAACAAATAACTATGAATGACGCATTATATGAACAACTCGTACCCCGCAAACAAAAAACTTCCGGCATTCTCATCAGCATACTTATCATCGTTCTTGCAGTCGCTGTTGCTGTTTTAGGAATGCCTCTGGTCGGTTTTCTGTCATTTCTTATCGCAGTTTTGATCCTGATGATCGCTTTTTATTTTATCTTTCCAAAGCTCAATGTGGAATATGAATATATGATCTTAAACCATGATCTTCAGATCGATGCCATTTACAACAAGTCCAAAAGAAAACATATGCTCAGTTTTGATATTCAGTCTGCCGAGATCATTGCTCCGAAAAAATCTCCGCGGCTGAACGCTTTCCATCCTGACAAAACATATGATTTCACTTCAGGAAATGAAAATGCCGACGTCTATGCCATTATGATTTCTCTCGATCAGAAAAACTCATGCGTATATATCGAACCTGACAGGAAAATGATCGAACATATGAGACAATGGATGGGGTCAAAGATGTTTTTAGATTAAACGTGACGTGCAATACGATCTGCAAAAAAATTCTTCTTTTTTAGCAGTCTGGCAGGATCGGTATCAATATCCGATCCTGCCAGACTGCTGTTTTTATTATATAGCATGCTATTATATTTATCTTGCCGGGAAAACTTTCATGATAGCGCCTGCCACATTTGAAATCGGCATTGTCTGAAGCCATACCCGTCCCGGTCCTGTAATTACCGTATTAAACAGACCTTCGCCTCCGAACATCATGTTTTTGATTCCGGGCACTGTGCGAATCTCCATATTGCATGTCGCCTCCATAGCGGCAAGGTAACCTGTATCGACTACGATCTGTTGTCCCGGCTGGAGTACATACTCTATGACAGATCCGTCAAATTCAAGAAACGCCAGACCATGTCCCGAAATTTTCTGCATGATAAATCCTTCTCCGCCGAACAGACCGGAACCTAATTTTTTCTGGAAAAAGATCGATAATTCAACGCTTTCCTGCGCCGCCAGAAAACCTGCTTTTTGCACAACTATCTCTTTTCCCGGAGCGATCTCCCAAGGTCTGATCTGTCCCGGAAAACTGGATGCAAACGCGATCATCCCCGGACCGCCTTCCGCTGTATAACGGTTCTGGAAAATCGCCTCTCCTGCGAACATTCTTCCGAGCGCTTTTCCGACCCCGCCGTTTGACGTCGTTTCCATCTTCATGTTCGGTGACATCCAGCTCATAGAGCCTTTTTCTGTAATCATCGTTTCTCCTGCGTCCATAAAGCAGACTACTACCGGAAGTTCTCCGCCTTTAATCTCATATTTCATCTTCTTTTCCTCCCTTTTCCCATTCTTTATGCCAGCATATTTTTCTTATTCTGTCTCTCTTTATACCGACTCTGTTTTCTATCCACAGATTATCATAAAATACCGGAAGAGTCACTACTCTCCCGGCATTATTTACATATCCGTTACATTTATAAATTTTCAGGATACCCCCCCCCGGGTTTTTCGGGCATTTCCTTTGATTTCGGTAAATACAAGTCTGCTTTAAAGAGATCTGCCTCTGTCGAAATCTTCAAAGAACCGTGCTGCAATTCGGCAAAGCTCTTTGCAATCGCCAGACCAAGTCCCGATCCTTCGGTGTTTCTTGCCGAATCTCCGCGGACAAACCGATCCGTAATCTCATCTGCGTTAAAGTTCAATTCTGCCGCAGAAACATTCTTCATTGTAATATGCACTCCGTCTTCCGTCTCTGTCATATCAATATAAACTCTCGTATGAGGCATTGCATACTTCGTGATATTCACGATAAGATTCTCAAAAATCCGATATGTTTTCTCACTGTCAAGCCACATGACAACTTTTTGTTCCGGAATCTTTGTTCTGAATTCCAAATTCGCCGCTTTGATTTTTTCAACATTTTCCAGCTCAACCTGCTTAAATAATCCTACGATATCAACTTTCATAAAATGCATAACGACACTTTTGCTTGCCGCCTTGCTGATCTCGAATAAATCTTCGATCAACACTTTCAAACGAAGAGACTTTCTTTCCAGAACGCTGATATATTCTTTTCTCTTTTCTTCGTCTTTCTCATTTTTCAACAGATCTGTATATGTGATGATCGCTGTCAGCGGCGTCCTAAGATCATGGGAGACGTTCGTGACGAGTTCTGTCTTCATCCGCTCGTTTTTCACTTCTTCATCTACTGCTTTTTTAAATCCTTTTTGAATCCGCTTTAATTCTTCCTGGATCGGATTGAACAGACCGACATCGCCTTCGATCGGAATATCCAAATGACCTTCTGCAAGCTGATTCGTTGACTTGAGCAAAAGAGCATATTTTTCAGAAAGATCCTGCGTATATTTTTTCAAAAACATAAACAGCATCACCGAATAAACGATCAACGCGACCGTACCGTACCACCAAAAAAGACATACGACAAACAGAATCGCAAAGTTGATCAGCACTACGCGAAGGATCGTCCGGTTCGTTTTATCCTGAAAATCAAGATGAAGCAAAGCGTCATACTGCCGGGCAAAAAAGTTTCTGATCTTTCTCCCGATACTTTTCACTTTCTTTTGTATCTTTCCTCCGCTTTCTTCTCCTTTATTCTTCATCTTTCTTAACATCTTTGCCGTCAGCGTCCTTTCCGTCCAATACGCTTTCTTCATGCGGAACATTGCCCGAAGCGATGTAACGCACCAGAAAAGTATCCCGAACATAAACATCCAAAGCAGGAAATTCGCCACAAGCAAAGCCGGCTCGAATCCTGCCGGAAGAGATCTTCCTTTCACCGTATGATAAACAACATAAGCCATTATATCAAAACCGCCGAAAGCGAAAAATAAAGCTCCCGCACCTGCCACTTCAAAGGATGCACGGAATACTTTCATCTCGCTTAAGTCGAGACATTTTACAAACGGCATAAGAATCGCCGCCGCGATCAGCAGCACGCTCAACATTTCAAGCGTATCTCTGAAAGCCGTTGTATAGCTGATATTGTAATACTCGAGATATTCTCCGTTTTCCGAAGCAATGATATTCCCATAAGCTTCCAGATTTTCTTCTGTTATCCCGTAAATGAACGTAACATCCGTAAGCGTTGTAATGCTTGATATCTGCCCGTAAGACTCGACGCTTTCAACCTCGTTAATATAGATCGATTCCATATTGTATGCCTCTTCTGCTCCGAATGCCGTTCCGCCGATCTGGATATCCTCCAAATCTCCGTTTTCGGAAAAAATATATTTCACACGGAAGGCATACTCTTTTCCGTCTTCATGCAGCTTCTCCTGTTCTTCTTCCGGCAGATCAGAAGCTATCACCTCATCTTTACTGTCGATCAGCTCATAATCTAAATATTTTTCTGCCAGATCAAACCTTTGCTGTCCGTAAAGAGAAAGTACTTCCGCCGGATCAGTGTCCCGTACATACCGATTATAAAGAAGATAATTGCCTTCCGCCAGCGTATTCGCCATATCCGCCGCCGTTTCTCCCGATCGGGAGCCCTCCTCCTGCACCGATTCTATCTGCCGTCTGATCGTTCCGTATTGCAGCATCATAACTGCGGAACTTGCCGCCAAAAGCAAGATCAGAATAAGAATTCCAAATTTACGGCTGTTTTTCGATTTTGTATCCAACGCCCCACACCACCTTCAAATATTTTGGATTTTTCGGGTCGATCTCGATCTTCTCCCGAATATTTCTTACATGCACCATAATCGTATCTGTATTGATCGCTTTTTCCTGCCAAACCCGCTCATAAATCTCTTCTGCCGAAAAAACTCTTCCCGGATTCTTGGCAAGCAATAAAAGGATCTTGTACTCGATCGGCGTCAGCTTCACAGGATTTCCGTCCATAGACACTTCTACCATATCTTCATTGATCTCAAGCCCGCCGATCACATGCGTATTTTCCTGAGGTGCTAATTTTTCAAGAAACTTCCGGTATCTTCGTAACTGGGAATTCACTCGCGCCATCAGTTCCATCGGAGTAAACGGTTTCGTCACATAATCATCCGCCCCGATATTAAGACCTGTGATCTTATCGACCTCCTCGGATTTGGCAGATAACATGATAACCGGAAAATCGTATTTCTCCCTTAGTTTCATCGTCATGCGTATCCCGTCCATACGCGGCATCATAATATCTATGATCGCCAGATGGATCTCCTCTTTTTCAAGTATTTCTAAACCTTCAATTCCATCTGCTGCCTGAAATACGACATACCCCTGACTTTGCAGATAGATCTGTACGCCTTCCCTGATTTCCTTATCATCCTCTACGATCAAAACATGATTGATTTCCATTGCTTATGCCCTCTCCTTTTCCGTCATTCCCCGTATTTTTTATCCTATCTCTTCTTTTTGCAAAAGAGAAATGTTTATATTGTCTGCGCAACATATATTTCTTCCGACGCTGCATCTGCATTGACCGGAAGATTCGGAATCGCCTTCTTCTGAACGATCCCATAATCTTTTACCGCAACGTCCACTGTTGTAAACGGAAGCGGAATTACATATTTATCCCATCTGCGAGTCAGCCTGATACATGAAGAATAAGAAAGGCTGATGCCTACAAATGCTTCTTCTGCATGTTCCGACAAGTAAAATGCCAGTTTTTTCGGCTCGTGCCGCGGACCGAGCGGTCCGTCTAACGCAACGGCGATCGAATGTGCCTTCTCATAAGAATCGCGGACGATGTTTTTTAACGCCCCGAACGCCTTATACCCGTCAGGAACGCGAAGCGCGTTTCCGCCGCATCGCTTTATCATATGTTCAATATAATTTCCCCGTGTATCGGCTGTAACAATCACATCTACAGGTGTTGTCTTATCCGCCAGACGCTCAAGCACGAGATTCATAAAAAAGCTGTCCTCATGCCAAAATCCGAATATCTGACTTTCACCGTATTCATTTTCTTCATGCCAGTTTATTTTTACTGTCTTTTCAAGCAATGTGAGATATTTTGTGAACAGCCATCGCAGCGCCTTCTCCGTGAGCTTCTCCGTTTTCATAAGAATATTCTCCTTTTCCGTCTTTTTGCCGATCCATTGCTTTTCCGCAGATACATTGATTGTAGAGCATCTCTTCATATAAGGCAAGTGTGTCGGAACGATAATTTTGTGCTTCTTTCAAAGCCGCTTTTTTCATTTTAAACCGGTTCTCCGGCTGTGCTGCTTCGATGACTTTCTCCGCCCACCTGCTTTCCTCTTCTTCTGTCAAAAATCCGTTTACTCCGTCTTTGACAATATCGTCCGATCCGACCGCGTGAACCGCAACTACCGGAGTTCCTGCTGCCATCGCTTCTGCCAGAACGATTCCCTGTGTCTCTGATTTTGATGCAAATAAAAACAGATCTGCCGCATGTACATAATGTTTTACATCTTCATTCTTCACGTTTCCTACAAAAGTCACAAGATTTCCGATCCCTAAAAGAGCGGCTTTCGTTTTTAATTCTCCCTTCTGACTTCCGTCTCCAAGTATCATCACATGAAAGTCATCCCCGGCTTCTTCTTTGATCTTCGCGATTCCCCGAAGGATAAATTCATAATTTTTCTCTTTCTCAAGTCTGGATACAGTGACAAATAAATGTTTTTTATCTCCCTTATACGTCTTCCTGATCTCTTTTGCCTTCTGCTCATCCATCGCAAAAAACGACTTTTCAAGTCCGGTCGGAAATACGGCGGATCTGCTTCTCATACCATATTCCCACAATATCTTCTGCATTCCTGCCGACGGAGCAAGTACGAGATCGCACTGATTTGCAAACCAGCTCATATAAGTTGGTATGATCTTTGTCCTGATCAGTCCGATCGCCTTCTTTTTTAATACAAAGCTCTTCTCATCAACTCGCAGTCCCGGTATATAGTGCAGATAATCTTCATATCTCGTATGATATGTATAGATAAGCGGCAGTCTGTATTTTCGTTTCAGATAGAGAGCGCACGGTCCTACGAACATCGGATGATGTACATGGATACAGTCAAATTCGTCTCTTTCAAATGCTTCCATGATCTCAGACGGATAAAAACTCGGATATACCATCCCATTATCCATCTTACGTTTCTGCGTTCCGTAGCGTACAACCTGCTCGGGAGCAGAAACATCGGCTGCCAGAACTGCCTCTCTTTCTTCTTGTGTTTCCCCGTACATCGGTGCAAACACCGTTACCTGATGCCCTAATTTTATCAATTCTTCTGCCTGACGCTCTACCGAGATCGGCACTCCTCCTACAAATGGTCTGTAATTGTTTGTCAACATTGCGATTCTCATGTCTTTTCCCCCTTGTCTGAATTCTCTCGCCTTATTTTTAATAACTTTTTCGGATAACAATTATTAAATAAACTCTCATTTTTCAAATGATATAAAAAATTATGTGAAAAATTATGCATAAATTTATGTAAAGAAATTGATCGCCGCATCTCCGAAGAAATATCCCGCGCCTACAAACGCCAGATTCCACAGGAAGATTCCGCATGCGGAGCTAACCGTATATTTTGTAAAATTCATTTTTACCATTCCTGCCGGAATAGAGATCAGCGTGCGCACCATCGGAAGAAGCTTGCTTACAAATACCCCTGTTCCTCCTTTTTCTCTTAAAAACGCCATTTTTTCTTCAATCACCGGCCGATGTTTCGGGAATTTCTTAAAATAAAATTCCATCCCCTTCCCGCCGCCGAATCTTCCGAGAAGATACAGCGCCCAGCTTCCGGTAAGTCCCGCAAATACAGTCAGAACCATGACCATAGGAAAACTTATTTCACCTTTCGCCGCCCATATTCCCGCCAGCGGCATAATAACTCCTGCCGGAAATCCGGGGAGATTCAAATATTCTAAAAGCACGATCAAATAAATAAAAAATGCTCCGTATCGTAAAAAATAATCGGTAAGTTCAGATATGCTCATAAAAAAATCAGCCTCCTTTAACTATCTACAGGATATCCTGTAAATCTAAAGGGGGCTGACATAAGATTCAAAAGAAATTCTAAAGATTTTTTGAACAAGATTTTGATATTTATTTTTTCTTCGGCATAAGACTCGCTTTAATAACTGCTCCTTCTCCGTATTTTTTATTCAGTTCGTCCATCGCCTTTCTAAGCCGTTTATGTTTTTCGTCCGGCTCTGCTTCCGGTTTCATATCGAAGATCGTCAACTGCTCCGGTTCGTTTTCATCCGACAATTTTGACGTTCTGATTCCCAGCAGACGCACCGGTTCTCCGGTCCACACTTCCCGAAACAGATTGACTGCCGCCTTGCATATTATATCGCTTTCGTTTGACGGCTTTTCCAACTGCATCTGATGAGATAATGTACGAAAATCATAGTATTTAATTTCCGCACTTACCATTCCTGCCTTTTTCCCGGCTTTTTTCAGACGTCTTCCGACGCTTTGAGCCAATTCTTCAAACACCGGACAAACTTCCTCCATTGTCCGTGCATCTTCCCTAAGCGTTGTGGAATTCCCGATCCCTTTCGCTTCTTCCGGCTCAGACTGAACGGTCGACGTACCGATTCCGTTGGCAAACTCCCACAACATCCGTCCATGACTTTTCAAATGAAGTGAGATCAGATCGGGATCTGCCTGCGCCAATGCTCCGATTGTATTAATCTCCAGTTTTTTCAATACCTGCACACTGGATTTTCCTGCCATATACAGATCTTTGATCGGAAGCGGCCACATTTTCACTTCAATCTCTTCCGGAAATAATGTGTGTATCCGGTCCGGCTTTTCAAAATCTGACGCCATTTTCGCCAGTAATTTATTCGTTGAGATTCCGACATTTACCGTAAATCCAAACTTCTTTTTAATCCCTTCCTTAATCTCAAGCGCTCCGTCGATCGGAGAACTGTACCGCGCGGCGATCTTCGTAAAATCCATATAACACTCGTCTACGCTGACCTGCTCTATCTCTTTCGTGAATGTCTTTAAATATTCCATCATCTGTCTGCTCTTCTCGCGGTACATCCGATGATCAGGCGGATACATTACGAGATTCGGACACTTACGAAAGGCATTCGCAACAGGTTCTCCCGTGCGGATGCCATATTTTTTGGCAAAAGTGGATTTTGCGAGAACAACACCGTGCCGGGATGTCTGATCCCCGCCGATAATTGCCGGGATCTCCCGAATATCCACTTTCGCCCCGTTTTTTAATTGTTCTACAGCCGTCCAGCTCAAATAAGCTGAGTTTACATCAATATGAAAGATTATCGGTGTCACTTGCGCCATCCTTTCACACACCGGCTTCATGCAGACTCTTTTCTTCTCGCTTTTTTGCATATCTTACTTATGCTTCCTGTCTTTCCAAGCTGTTTACCCGCTTCACATCTGCTTTCAGTTTGCCGTCTTTCGCATCGATCAGTATCGTGTCTTCTCTTCCGACATTTCCGGCAAGAATCAACCGTGCAGCCAGTGTCTCTACGTTTTTCTGCAGATATCTCTTTAACGGTCTTGCTCCGTACATCGGATCATATCCGCCTTCTACGATACAGTCTTTCGCCGCTTCCGTCAGTTCGATCGTCAGTTCTTTTTCCTCCAGCCGTCTGTTTACATCTGCCACTAACAAGTCAATAATGGCACGAATATTTTCTTTCGTCAATGGTTTAAACATAATGATCTCGTCAAGACGGTTCAAAAATTCCGGTCTGAAGTGAGCTCTTAAATCATTCATCGCCATATCCTGCGCCTCTTTCGAGATCGAACCGTCTTCTTTTATACCGTCTAAAAGATAACCTGCTCCGATATTGGACGTCATGATCAGAATCGTATTTTTGAAATCAACGGTACGGCCCTGAGAATCTGTAATCCTTCCATCGTCAAGCACTTGCAAAAGCACGTTAAATACATCCGGATGCGCCTTCTCTACTTCGTCAAATAATACGACTGAATACGGTTTTCTTCTGACTGCCTCTGTCAGTTGACCGCCTTCGTCATATCCTACATATCCCGGAGGCGCTCCGATCAGTCTCGACACGGAATATTTCTCCATGTATTCGCTCATATCAATCCGCACCATATTATTCTCATCGTCAAACAGGCTCTGCGCCAACGCCTTCGCAAGTTCTGTTTTTCCCACGCCTGTAGGTCCGAGGAAGAGGAACGATCCGATCGGCTTGCTCGGGTCTTTGATTCCGGCTTTGGAACGGATGATCGCCTCTGTTACAAGTTCGACTCCTTCATCCTGACCTATGACTCTTTTATGAAGTTCATCAGCAAGATGAAGTGTTTTGTTTCTTTCGCTTTCATTTAATTTCGCTACGGGAATTCCCGTCCATCTTGAAACAATCCTTGCGATTTCTTCGTCTGTTACCGCTTCATGAACAAGAGACAATTCTTTTTCTCTTACTTTTTCTTCCTCTTCTTCAAGCTGTTTTTGCAGCTGAGGCAGTTCACCATACTGCAGCTGCGCGGCTTTATTCAGATCATACTCTCTTTGCGCTTTGCTGATCTCCTTATTCACATGTTCGATCTCTTCACGAATTTTCTGTACCCGCTCAACAGAATGCTTTTCATTCTCCCACTGTACCTTTTCACCGGCATATTCTTCTTTCAGACCCGCCAGTTCTTCCTGTAAATGTTCCAGACGTTCACGGCTTAATCTGTCTTCTTCTTTTTTCAGCGCCTCTTCTTCAATCTCAAGCTGCATAATCCTTCTTCTTAATTCGTCCAACTCTGTCGGCATCGAATCAAGTTCTGTCTTAATGAGCGCACAAGCTTCATCTACAAGGTCTATCGCTTTGTCCGGCAAAAAACGATCCGAAATATATCTGTTCGACAACATTGCCGCTGCGACAAGAGCGCTGTCTGTAATCTTCACTCCATGAAATACTTCATAACGTTCTTTCAGACCACGCAGAATCGAAATGGCGTCTTCTACTGTAGGCTCGTCAACTAAAACCGGCTGGAAACGGCGTTCCAAAGCCGCATCTTTCTCAATGTACTGACGGTACTCATCAAGCGTCGTTGCGCCGATACAGTGAAGTTCTCCTCTTGCAAGCATCGGTTTCAACATATTGCCCGCATCCATAGCACCGTCTGTCTTTCCCGCTCCGACAATCGTATGCAGCTCATCAATAAACAGAATGATCTTTCCGTCACTGTTTTTCACTTCTTCGAGAACTGCTTTCAGTCGTTCTTCAAACTCGCCCCGGTACTTTGCTCCTGCGACAAGAGCACCCATATCAAGAGAAAATATCGTTTTATCTTTCAGTCCTTCGGGGACATCACCGTTGACGATCCTCTGCGCAAGACCTTCTACAACCGCAGTTTTTCCGACTCCCGGTTCACCGATAAGCACCGGATTGTTTTTCGTCTTACGGGAAAGAATCCGGATCACATTTCTGATTTCCTCGTCACGGCCGATCACCGGATCAAGTTTTTGATCCCTCGCCCGCTCTACCAGATCCTGACCGTACTTATTCAGCGTATCATAAGTCGCTTCCGGATGGTCGCTTGTCACTCTCTGATTGCCTCTGACAGTAGACAGCGCATGTAAAAATCCTTCCCGGCTGATGCCGAATTCACGATAAATCTGTTTCATCTCTTTGCTTGCATATTTTAACAGGGAAAGGAAAAGGTGCTCTACGGAAACATATTCGTCTCCCATCTGTTTCGCCTCGTCCTCGGCATGGATCAACACATTGTTCAGATCCTGCCCTACGAAAAGCTGACCGCCCTGAACTTTCGGACGCTTTCCGATCGCCTGATCTACCCGGTTTATCAAAAGCTGACCTTGTATATTCATCTTTTCAAACAATTTTAAGATCAGACTGTCATCTTGTGTAAGCAGCGCATACAATAAATGTTCCTGCGCCAATTCCTGATTTCCGTTATCTGCGGCGATCTTCTCACAATTTTGCACCGCCTGAATGGAATTCTGTGTAAATCTGTTTATATTCATGCTAATCCCTCCTTTATTTTCGTGTTCTACTAGGAATATAGCATCTGTTGTTAGCACTGTCAAGGGTTGAGTGCTAATATTTTTGTTATTTTTTTGCAAACCCTTTAAAATCAATGGTTTGCAGTATCTTATTTCTTTTGAAATTGTGATTTTTTCTGTTTTGACACCAATTTGACACCAATTTTTCTTTTTATGGT
>ERZ791901.399-NODE-399-length-33124-cov-2.580695_pt1 | contig 33124 bp, 29 predicted proteins | sample MGYA00510150_ERZ791901 | MGnify/ENA primary metagenome ERZ791901 (study PRJEB30046, sample SAMN00792058) | human gut metagenome | study: EMG produced TPA metagenomics assembly of the A metagenome-wide association study of gut microbiota in type 2...
CTAGATAGATTATACCACTCGTTCTATGTGTCTATCAAATGGGGTATAAGGCATATTCCTATTATATGCTCTACGCTTTTATGATCCCGTTGCTTGGCGGAACCCTTCCCTTTTCTTGTGTGCTGTACTTCCGAAACAAAATTCCCAGACCCATGGCGCGACGTTTTCATCATTTTGGAATTTCCACCTTAACGGTAGGTTCTATCTTCTGTGGAGTACTGGAAATATATGGAACAACCAACCGTCTGGTAATCATATACTTCATCCTTGGAGGAATCTTTCTTTTTCTTGGAAATCTTATGTATTTATTACAAAAGAAATGAACTGTGTAGCAGGGAGGTGATTTTTTGACACCAGAAGAATATTATGGGAATGCATTTCCCTTATTAAAGCAGGGAGAAGCCTATTTAAAGTCATTAATAGAAACCTATCCAAATGCCTGTGCTGAAGATGAACTGCAATCGATTTTATATGTTAAGACAAGAATCAAATCACCGGAAAGTATGATGGGAAAATTAAAAAAACGTGGCCTTATGGAAGACGCTCATACCGCCCTTCAAAGTACTCATGATGCAATCGGCATCCGGGTCATATGCTCCTTCGTGGAGGAGGTGTACCAGATTGCAAGGTGGCTTGAAAAGAGAGAAGATATTCAGATCATAGAAAAGAAAGACTATATTTCCTATCCAAAACCAAATGGTTACAGAAGTCTGCATTTGATTGTGCAGTTTGCAGCAAAGAACTTAAAGAGTATCACTGCAGAAATTCAGCTTCGAACCATTGCCATTGATTTTTGGGCAACGTTAGAGCACCAGATGAAATACAAAAGAAATGTACAGCACGAAGAAACGATTCGAAAGGAATTAAAGCGGTGTGCGGATGAAATTGCTTCTGTCGATTTATCTATGCAGACCATAAGGGATATTTTGCAGAGTAATATGTGGAAACAAATATAAAGGGGAATGCCCCCTGACTGTCTGTTTTGGCAGTATGGGGGCATTCCTATTATAGTTTCTTCTTTAAAAATTGTTTTGGATTTATCTGAGCCAGCAAAATAGCTGCAAACATAAGGACACAGCCAGTAAGCTCTCTGGCAGATAATTTCTCTCCCAAAAGCACCCATCCGGCCAGTACAGAAATCACAGATTCCAGACTGAGAATCAGGGACGCAATAGTAGGATCCGTGCCTCTTTGACCGATAATCTGGAAGGTGTAGGCAACACCGCAGGAAAGAATACCGGCATAGGCAATGGGCAGCCAGGCAGCGCAGATGGAGGACAGCTTTGGTTCTTCATACAGGAACATCAGCACTGCGGAGAGACCTCCTGCAAAAAGAAACTGGATGCAGGATAACTTGGTTCCGCTGACTTTTTCTGTGAAATAATCTACCACCATAATGTGCATGGCAAAGGTAAGAGAACACAGCAGAATCAGGAAATCTCCCTTGCTGATGGAAAAGCTGCCTTTCATGCAGAGAAGGTATAAGCCAACCACTGCAATAAGAACACTGATCCAGATCTTCAATCCTGCTTTTCGTTTCAAAAAAATACCCAGGACGGGCACCATAATAATATAAAGAGCAGTAATAAACCCAGCTTTTGCAACGGTTGTGTACATGATTCCAACCTGCTGCAGGCTGGTAGATACAAACATGAGAAAACCACAGGCAAGACCACCTATGAGTAAATCCTTTGGCCGGTCTTTTGGCATGGCGCTGTTCTTTGCACTGTCTGTCTGCCTGCTATTGATACGGTTTAGCAGAAAGACACAGGGGATGAGTACCACCCCTCCAAGAAGAGAGCGCACTGCATTGAAAGTAAAAGGACCTACATAGTCCATCCCGGCGCTCTGCGCTACGAAAGCAACACCCCAGATAATTGCTGCAACAAACAGCAGCAGAGAATTCTTCGATGATTTTACAGACATTTTCTTTTGTACTCCTTCATTTCGATACAAAAAAGGGGCTACTGCATTGTATACAGCAACCCCTTTTTTATCATTCAGATTTTATGCGTTTTCCAGAGTTTTGTGGTATTCCTGTAAGGATTTCAGGTTGGAAACCGTCTTGTTCTGTACTGCATGGATTCCTTTTACACTTGCCAGAGCTGCTGACATGGTGGTGATATATGGAATCTTTTTGTTGATTGCAGTTTTTCTCAGATAAGAGTCGTCATATTTACTCTGCTTGCCGGATGGAGTGTTGACAATTAAGTCAATTTTTCCATTAATCATAGCATCGTGAATGTTTGGACGTCCTTCCTGCATTTTCTTCAGAGTTTCACAAGGTACTCCGTTTTCATTGAAATACTGTGAGCATCCGGAAGTGGAAACAATCTTGAATCCCAGTTCATGAAGCTGTTTTGCAACTTCCAGAGCGCCTGCGCGGTCATTTTTATTAACACTGACTAAAGCAGTTCCACTAAGAGGAAGTTTAGAACCTGTTGCTTCCTGAGCTTTGTAGTAAGCCATTCCAAAGGATTCGCTAAGTCCCAGTACCTCACCAGTAGAACGCATTTCCGGTCCCAGAAGAGGGTCAACTTCAGGGAACATATTAAATGGGAACACAGCCTCTTTTACACCATAGTATGGATGAGCCTGTTCTGTAAAGGTTGTTACATCAGGACGTTCTCCTGTTAATTCGTAAGCCATAAGTTTGGTAGCAATGTTTGCCATGTTAATGTTGCAAACCTTAGATACCAGAGGTACGGTACGGGAAGCACGTGGATTGGCTTCCAGAACATAAACCTTACCTTCACAGATTGCATACTGCATGTTCATAAGACCTACAACACCCATTTCACATGCAATGGCAGTGGTATATTTACGGATTAAAGCCTTATTTTCTTCTGAAATTTCTACAGAAGGAATCACACATGCAGAGTCACCGGAGTGAATACCAGCCTGCTCAATGTGCTGCATAACAGTAGGAACGAATGCATGAGTACCGTCAGAAATAGCATCGGTTTCACATTCCAGCGCATTCTGAAGGAATTTATCCATAAGGATTGGACGTTCCGGTGTCACATCAATAGCAGCAGCCATGTAGTTTCTCAGCATATCATCATCGTAAACAACTTCCATGCCGCGTCCGCCTAATACATAAGAAGGACGAACCATCATAGGATAACCAATGCGGTGTGCGATTTCCAGAGCTTCTTCTACATTGACAGCCATTCCTGATTCCGGCATAGGAATTTCCAGCTTGTGCATCATTGCATTGAATAAGTCACGGTCTTCTGCCATGTCAATGACAGCAGGAGAAGTTCCCAGGATATGAGCGCCGCGTCTTTCCAGTTCTGCCGCAATGTTCAGAGGAGTCTGTCCGCCGAATTGAACAATAATACCAAGTGGTTTTTCTTTATTGTAAATGGACATAACGTCTTCTACAGTCAGAGGCTCAAAATACAGTTTATCAGAAGTATCGTAGTCTGTAGAAACAGTTTCCGGGTTACAGTTTACCATGATAGTTTCAAAGCCTAACTCTCTTAAAGTAAGAGCAGCGTGTACACAGCAGTAGTCAAATTCGATACCCTGTCCGATACGGTTTGGACCGCCGCCAAGAACCATAACTTTTCTGCCATTTGATACAGGAGTCTTGTCTTCTCCGATATAAGTGGAGTAGTAGTAAGCAGTCGGATCTTTGACACCGCTTACCGGTACTGCATCCCAGCGTTCCTGCATGCCAAGAGCTTCTCTGCGTTTGAACAATTCCCATTCGTCTGTTTCCAGAAGCTGTGCCAGATATTTATCAGAGAAACCATCTTTTTTCGCCTGAATCAGCAGTTCATCCGGAAGTTCCTGTCCTTTGTAGGAAAGGATCTTTTCTTCTTCGTCTACCAGTTCTTTCATCTGTTCTAAGAACCACATTTTGATGTAAGTCATTTTGTGAAGTTCTTCCAGAGGAGCGCCTTTGCGGATTGCTTCATATAAGATAAACTGTCTTTCGCTGGTTGGCTCTGCCAGTTTTGCATACAATTCATCTAAGGTAAGTTCATGAAGGTCTTTCATAAAACCAAGACCATAGCAGCCTTTTTCCAGAGAACGGATGGCTTTCTGGAGAGCTTCCTTGTAGTTCTTACCAATGGACATAACTTCGCCTACAGCTTTCATCTGAGTACCCAGTTTGTCCTGAGAGCCTTTGAATTTTTCAAATGCCCAGCGGGCAAATTTAATTACTACATAGTCGCCGGATGGTTTGTATTTATCCAGAGTTCCTTCTTTCCAGTATGGAATTTCATCCAGAGTAAGTCCTGCAGCAAGAAGAGCAGATACATAGGCAATAGGGAATCCGGTTGCTTTACTTGCAAGAGCAGAAGAACGTGAAGTTCTTGGGTTGATTTCAATAATTACTACACGGTCTGATACCGGATCATGTGCAAACTGTACGTTTGTACCACCGATAACGCCTACGGACTCTACAATAGCGTGAGCCTGTTTTTCCAGACGATCCTGCAGTTCCTGTGAAATGGTGAGCATAGGAGCAGAGCAGAAGGAATCACCAGTATGAATACCAACCGGGTCAATGTTTTCAATGAAGCACACAGAAACTTTGTTTCCTTTGGCATCACGTACAACTTCTACTTCCAGTTCTTCCCATCCCAGAATAGATTCTTCTACCAGAACCTGGTTAATCATAGAAGCAGCAATACCTCTTGCGGCAACTTTCTTTAATTCTTCTTCATTATAAACAAGTCCACCGCCAGTACCGCCCATGGTATAAGCAGGACGGATAACGCAAGGATAACCAAGATCTTTGGCAATGTTTACTGCTTCTTCTACAGAATAAGCAGGAGCGCTTCTTGCCATTTCAACACCAAGCTCATCCATGGCTTTTTTGAATTCGATACGGTCTTCTCCGCGGCTGATGGCATCTACCTGAACACCGATAACTTCTACATGATATTTGTCTAACACACCAGCGTGATACAATTCTTCACAGAGATTAAGACCTGACTGTCCTCCCAGGTTTGGAAGAAGGGCATCGGGTCTTTCTTTTTCAATAATCTCAGTGAGACGGTCTACGTTTAAGGGTTCAATGTAAGTTACATCTGCTGTGGAAGGGTCGGTCATAATAGTAGCCGGGTTTGAGTTTACTAAGACGATTTCATATCCAAGATTTCTCAAGGCTTTACATGCCTGTGTACCGGAGTAGTCAAATTCGCAAGCCTGGCCAATGATGATAGGACCGGAACCGATAATAAGAATTTTGTTAATATCACTTCTCTTTGGCATAAAGAACCTCCATAATATATTTTTATTGTACCATTAGTTTAATCAGGACAAGTATAACACCACAAACTTGCAGACGCAAGAAAAAATATCAGATTCACAGAGGATATTGAAAGGATTTTCTTTACCTCCATAAAATTTCCTGTTATACTAAGGTACAAAGCTGTAAATTTTTATACAATTATGTGCAAAGTCAAAAACTATCAGAGAAAAGAGGGAGGATTTTCTATGATTGAAGTGAAGAACCTGACAAAATATTACAGAGGTGTTTTGGCACCAGCAGTAAAAAACGTTTCTTTTTGTGCAAATCCCGGGGAAATTACCATTTTACTGGGGCCAAATGGGGCGGGGAAATCCACAACCATTAAAAGTATTGTAAATCTTCTAAATTACAATGGAAAAATTTTCATCTGCGGTTATCCCAATGATTCTATGGAAGCCAAAAAGTGTTTTGGTTATGTTCCGGAAGTGCCTATGCTGTATGACCTGCTGACTGTGGATGAGACCATGGAATTTATTGGAAAGGCTTACCGGCTTCCTGATTATAAGGAAGTGGGAGAGCATTACCTGGAACTGTTTCAGCTTTCGGAGCAAAGAGGAAAACTGGCAAAAGAGCTGAGTAAGGGAATGCGGCAAAAGCTCAGCATGATTCTGGCTCTGCTGATTCAGCCCAAAGCCCTGCTGGTTGATGAACCTATGGTAGGTCTGGACCCGGCCAGTATTGAAGAGCTTCTTCAGCTTTTTGTGGCTTTGAAGCAGCAGGGAACATCAATTTTAATCAGTACTCACATTATTGATGTGGTCAATGACATCTGGGACTGCGCCCACATTATGAATAAGGGAGAGATTGTAAGAAGCATCCGAAGAGGAGAAGAGGGAAGTGAAACTCTGAAACAGATTTTCTTTGAAACCACAACGGAGGAATCTGTATGAAGTCATTAGTTTATTTATCTATGATGAAATGGAAGGGAACTATCCGCAATCAGTTCCGCAGCATCGGTTCCGGTATTCTTACTATTTTTATGGTGCTTTTATATGGAGGACTTTTTGTGGCAGTGTTTCTGATTCCTTCGGATGCCATGCGGGAAGTCATGAATATGCAGTTTAATACAGCCTTGCTTATGGGACTGGGGGTGCTGGCTCTTTTATGTGTGACGGTTTTCATGAATAAGAGGAAAGCGCTGGTATATGATACGGATGCGTTCTATCTCTTTGCAGGCCCCTATACCAGAAAACAGATAAATTGCTTTATTCTGGTGCAGACCTGGTTTCAGTCTGCCATATATGGTTTAATATGTTCCTACATCACAGCCATGATGTCCTTTGGCAGTGGCTTTACAGTGTCCATGATGCTGTTTTCTTTTGTGGTATATTGGCTGATTATGGCATTTTTCCTCACCCTTACAGATTATATTTATCTCTGGTCCTTAGTGAAGAAGAAACATGAAATCTGGAATTATGTGGTTGTGCTGCTTGTGGTCTTTTCGGCAGCGGCTGTGTTCTTTTTGTCTGTACAGCGTACAGGTTATGATTTGAAAAATGGATATATGGATTTTGCCCTGAGCCGGGAGTTTTATATGGTACCTTTCTTTGGATGGGGGAAATGGGCAATCAATGCTTTTAGCCAGGGAAATTATTTGTCTATGCTTTGGGGAATCCTGCTGCTTGGTGGATGCAATCTGGTATTGGGCATTTTGTTTTTGCATTTTCAGAAGGATATTGTGGAACAGGCAGTGGAAGACGCTCAGTCTGTCAGTGACTATATGCGCAAGGTGCGGGCAAACAAAGGAAATTCCATTATGGATACTAAAAAAGTGAAACGCATCAAAGGGGAGTTTCCAGAGGGGGCCAAAGCCATTTTTTATAAGAATATGCTGATGATGCGGAAAACCGGAAATTTTTTGCGCAGGCAGGATATTTTTGTGATTGTGCTATATTTTGTGATTAGCTATGTGTGTATGCCAGGTCACCGGTTTTATATGTTCTGTTATATGATGATGATTTGGATGTTTGGCTTAATGAATGATGCAGAGCTTTTGGGAGATTTGAAAAATTATCAGATTTATCTGATTCCGGAAAAGCCTTTGAAAAAGCTGGTCTATGCCGTGATTCCGGCTTATCTGAAAATCGGAATCATTCTGGGAACTGCCATTGTGTTTGCCGGAGTTTTAAACCATATGCCGGTTCTGGATATTGTGCAGTATGTACTCATGCTTTTGGGCTATGCCATGATTTTTCTGGCAGGAACAGTGCTGTCTGTGAGGCTTTTGAAGAGCCGCACCAATGTGATGATGGAAAATCTTCTGCGGATGCTGATTATTTTAGTGTGCGCCATTCCTTCCGGAGCGTTGGGCGTTCTTTGCTATTTTATTTTCAGAGATTTGAATATGATTGTAATGGTGGTTTCCATTATTACCCTGGTGCTGAATTTTGCGGTATCTGGTTTGATTATTATTGCCTGCCAGGGTATGATGAATGGAAAACAGATGTAGGAGGTTAAGATGCTAGGAACAAAGGATGAAATCAGGATTGAACAGGCAATTGTACATATTTTGGACTCCTCTCTTGGAATGCCTGTACTGTCCGATGTGGTACTGGACTGTGGATCTGATTTTTCGGATTTTTTGAAAGGGCATATTTTCAAAGTGGATTCCAGTGACGAAATCAGAAGCTGTACCTTTCAGGAGGAATCTTCGGTGTTTCATCTGGCAGAGGAATGGAATCCAGAGAAGTTTATTGAGATTACCCAGAAAATTGCCGGAGAGTTATATACCATTATGAACCAGAATATTGATATTCCGGCGGCAGATTTGCTGGCTGTGGAGTATCGGGTGGAGAAACATAGATATCTGGCGCTTCTGAAAATGAATTATAAAACGTCTTATACCCATATGACAAACTCAGACCCCTGGGGGAATAATAATGATATTATTATGCAAAAAGCCATTTTGCCGGGAGAGACACAGAAGCTTTCCGAGGCAGCCCTTATTGATCTGGAAGCGCCTCAGTATGTCCGGCTGGTGGAGAAGAAATATGATGTGAATGGGGTAAAGACAAACTATTTTTCCAAGCTGTTTTTAAAATGCAGCGGAGCTTTATCTTCTAAAACCAAGCTGGCCATTGTGAACAAAGCAGTGGAAGAGGTGCAGAAAAAGTATTTCAATGAATCGGAGCAGTTTGAAGTGCGGATGGAAACCAAAAGCATTCTCAATGAAGAATTTACCCAGCAGGGAGGCTTTGAGGTGCCGGTAGTCATTGACAAGATTTTTAAGGAACATCCGGAAATGAAGGAAGAGGTTCAGGAAAAACTGGAGAAATATAATCTGAAGGAAGCTACCGTGGAGCCTCAGAATCCCAATACCACCAAGAAATTTACGAAACAACATTTAATGACCGATACGGGAATTGAACTGAAAATTCCTATGGAAGAGTATAACAATAAGGATAGAATCGAATTTATTACCAACCCGGATGGAACAATTTCTGTTTTGATTAAAAATATTGGGAGTATTGAAAGCCGCTAAAGAAAATATGAAAATCAACCTTGAGATTCAGAAAAAATCATGGTATAATTCCGGCATAACGTCTGTTTGAAGCGTTTATGTGCTAATGAATTAAAATATTAACTTATTACAGGCGAAGAGAAGAAATAGAAGAGGTAATGAAAATGGAAAGAGAAAAATTTTCTTCACGCCTTGGCTTCATTCTTATTTCTGCGGGATGTGCCATTGGGCTTGGAAACGTATGGCGTTTTCCTTACATAACAGGGAAATACGGTGGGGCAGCCTTTGTTCTGATTTATCTGTTTTTCCTGATTGTAATGGGGCTTCCCATTATGGTTATGGAGTTTGCAGTGGGACGCGCCAGTCAGAAAAGTATCGCCACATCCTTTAATGTGCTGGAAAAGAAGGGGAGCAAGTGGCATATTTACCGGTATTTTGGTATGGCGGGAAACTATCTGCTGATGATGTTCTACACCACCATTGGAGGCTGGATGCTGGCTTATTTTGTGAAAATGATAAAAGGTGACTTTAAAGGTCTGGATGCTGCCGGGGTAGAGCAGGCATTTGGAAGTCTCACTACAGATTTGGGAACCATGTTGTTCTGGATGCTCCTGGTGGTGGTTATTGGCTTTGCCATTTGTTCTCTGGGTCTGCAAAGCGGTGTAGAACGAATTACCAAAGGCATGATGGTCATTTTACTTCTGCTTATGATTGTGCTGGCTGTGAATTCCTGTCTTCTTCCGGGAGGAACGGAAGGACTGGAATTTTATTTAAAGCCGGATTTTGGAAAGTTGACAGAATATGGATTATCAGAAGTGATTTTTGCTGCTATGGGGCAGGCGTTTTTCACTTTGAGTCTTGGGATCGGAGCGCTGGCTGTTTTTGGAAGCTATATTGGGAAAGAGAGAAAGCTTACCGGAGAAGCTGTGAACATTCTAGTTCTGGATACCTTTGTGGCTTTGACGGCCGGTTTGATTATTTTCCCTGCCTGCTCTGCCTTTGGGGTAGATCCGGGAGAGGGGCCGGGACTGGTGTTTGTTACCCTTCCCAATGTATTTAATAATATGAAGGGCGGAAGATTCTGGGGAAGTCTGTTCTTCCTGTTTATGACCTTTGCGGCGCTGTCTACCATTATTGCAGTGTTTCAGAATATTATTTCCTTTGCTCAGGATTTATGGAACTGGAGCCTGAAAAAAGCAGTGCTGATTAACGGAGTTGCCATTGCAATATTGTCTTTGCCATGTATTTTCGGTATGACCATCTGGAGCGACTTTAGTATTTTAGGCAAGAGTATTCTGGATTTCGAGGATTTCCTGGTAAGCAACAACATGCTACCTCTGGGTTCCCTGGTGTATCTGTTATTCTGTGTGACACGATATGGATGGGGATGGAAAAACTTCTTAAAAGAAGCCAACACCGGAGAGGGCATAAGCTTTCCCAAAAAGATAAAAGTGTATCTCATCTTTATTCTGCCGATTATTGTCCTTTACATTTTCGTACAGGGCTATATCAGCTTATTTAAGAGCTTATAAAAGAGAAGAACTGTGGCATTTTCATGCAACAGTTCTTTTTTTCTGAAATATTTCTTGAAATCAAGTCATATTATGGGTATACTTAATACAACGATGCAACATAATCAAAGATAAAGGAGCTTTAAGCATGAAGAGAATATTACTGAAGTTAAGCGGAGAAGCTTTGGCAGGACCAAAGAAAACCGGATTTGACGAAGCAACGGTTATGGAAGTGGCAAAACAGGTGAAAGTTCTCGTAGAAGAAGGAATCCAGGTAGGGATTGTGATTGGCGGAGGAAACTTCTGGAGAGGACGAACCAGTGAAAATATAGACCGTACCAAGGCAGATCAGATTGGAATGCTGGCTACGGTTATGAACTGTATTTATGTTTCCGAAATTTTCAGAGCAGCAGGAATGAATACCAGCGTTCTTACACCTTTTGAGTGCGGTTCTTTTACCAAGCTGTTTTCTAAGGACAGAGCAGTGAAATATCTGGAAAGAGGCACCGTGGTCTTTATGGCTGGTGGTACCGGTCATCCGTATTTCTCTACGGACACAGCCACTGTGTTAAGAGCCATTGAAATTGAGGCAGAAACTATTTTCCTTGCAAAAGCAGTGGACGGTGTTTATGACAGCGACCCGAAGGTAAATCCCAATGCAAAGAAATATGACGAAGTGAGCATTCAGGAGGTCATTGACCAGAAGCTGGCAGTGGTAGATATGACAGCATCCATTCTGTGTATGGAAAATAAAATGCCAATGCTGGTATTTGGGTTAAATGAAGAGAACAGTATTGTGAATACTGCACATGGCAAGTTTACAGGCACAAAGGTGCTGGTATAAAACAGAATAGCAAAGAAAGAAGAGGAAAAAATTATGGCAGATGAAAGATTAGAAGTATATGAAGGTAAAATGACAAAGACCTTAGAAGGTCTGAGAAAAGAATATTTAACCATCCGCGCAGGACGTGCAAATCCACATATTCTGGATAAATTAACCGTAGACTATTATGGAACACCAACACCACTGCAGCAGGTGGCAAACATTACAGTACCGGAAGCCCGCATGATTCAGATTCAGCCATGGGAAGCATCTCTGATTAAAGAAATCAGCAAGGCAATTCTGTCATCTGATCTGGGACTGAACCCAAATACAGATGGAAAAATCATTCGTCTGGTACTTCCTGAGCTTACCGAAGAGCGCAGAAAAGAGCTGGTAAAAGATGTGAAGAAAAAAGGCGAGGCTGCCAAGGTAGCGGTAAGAAATATCCGCAGAGATGCCAACGATGCCTTTAAGAAACTGGCAAAACAGGATGTATCTGAGGATGAAATCAAAGAATTGGAAGACAAAGTACAGAAGCTGACAGATAAATTTACAAAAGAAATTGAGAAGGCAGTGGAAGACAAATCAAAGGAAATTCTTACTGTATAATATACTGTGTAAAAAGCAAGGAAAGGGGCACGTACAGCATCAGGTATGGTGCCTCTTTTATGCGTAGGAGGAAAGATTAAAAATGAAGGTTCCAAATCATGTGGCTATTATTTTAGATGGCAACGGACGATGGGCAAAGTTCAAGGGAATGCCAAGGACTTATGGTCATATTAAGGGATGCGAAAATCTGGAAAAAATCTGCAGTATGGCAAAGGAGTTGGGGGTAAAATACCTTACGGTTTATGCCTTTTCCACAGAAAACTGGAAACGTTCCAGAGAAGAGGTTGACGGGCTGATGAAGCTGTTCCGCAGCTATATGAAAAAATGCCTGAAGATTTCTGCAGAAAATAAAATGCGTGTGCGTGTCATTGGAGATCCCAGAGCTTTTGATGAAGATTTGCAGCAGAAAATCAAGGAGCTGGAGGAGTTTTCCAGTCAGTTTGATGAATTGCATTTTCAGATTGCCCTGAATTATGGAAGCAGGGATGAAATCCGAAGAGCAGTTCAGGATATGGCAAGGGACGTGAAGAAAGGGGCGCTGGACCCGGAAGAGATTACAGAAGAAACGATTTCCGATTATCTGGATACCAAAGGGCTTCCGGACCCTGATTTGCTGATTCGCACCAGCGGGGAAGAGCGGCTGTCCAATTATCTTTTGTGGCAGCTTGCCTATACAGAGTTTTACTTTACAGATGTGCCATGGCCGGATTTTGACAAGGCAGAATTTGTCAGAGCTATCGAAAAGTATAATGGCAGAGACCGCAGATTCGGGGGAGTAAAGGAGGAGTAATATGTTTAAGACCAGACTTTTAAGTGGAATTGTACTTGTGATTATTGCGATTGCCTCTGTTGCAGCAGGAGGGCCGGTACTATTTGGTGTGCTGCTGGCTATTTCCCTTATTGGCGTTTACGAGTTGTATAAGGCTATGGGTGTGCATCAAAAGGGGTTTGCGCCTCTGGAGATGGCAGGATACATTGGAACAGTGCTGTATTATCTCACCCTTTTATGGGAGCCTTTGCACAGTTATTCTATGATGGCAGTTTTGTTTGCCCTGGTACTGATTATGAGCGTTTATGTTTTTTCCTATCCTAAGTACCAGGCAGAACAGGTGATGGCAACCTTATTTGGAGTTATTTATGTGGCAGTTATGCTTTCCTACATCTTTAAGACCAGAAATCTGGAAGGAGGGGCATGGCTGGTAGGTCTTATCTTTTTAAGCTCCTGGGGCAGCGATACCTGTGCATACTGTGTGGGAATGCTCTTTGGAAAACATAAAATGGCGCCGGTTTTAAGTCCGAAAAAATCTGTAGAAGGCGGTGTGGGCGGCGTTTTGGGAGCAGCGCTTCTGGGCGCTCTTTATGCATTTGCCATTTCAGGGGTAAATCCTGCATCCGGACACACACCTCTTATGTATGGAATTATCTGTGCAGTGGGAGCGCTGATTTCCATGGTAGGGGATTTGGCTGCTTCTGCCATTAAGAGAAACAAAGAAATTAAGGATTATGGCACCTTGATACCAGGACATGGAGGAATCCTGGACCGGTTTGACAGTGTGATTTTTACAGCGCCATTTATTTACTTTTTGGCAACTCTATTGATTTAAGGAGACAGCTATGATAAAAATTGCGATTTTAGGCTCTACAGGCTCTATTGGAACTCAGACCCTGGATATTGTACGGAAAAATAAAGATTTGGAAGTCGTGGGAATTGCGGCAGGAAGCAATATTGCCATGCTGGAGGAACAAATTCGGGAATTTCATCCAAGGCTTGCTGCTGTAGGTGATGAAGAAAAAGCGGCAGAACTGCGAGTGAGGGTCAAAGATACGGACTGTAAAGTAGCAGGAGGCATGGATGGACTTCTGGAGCTGGCTGCTATGAAGGAATCCCAGATTCTGGTGACTGCCATTGTGGGAATGATTGGTATCCGTCCTACCATAGAAGGAATGAAAGCCGGCAAGGATATTGCCTTGGCAAATAAAGAAACCTTGGTAACAGCAGGCCATATTATTATGCCTCTTGCAAAAGAGTATGGGGTGAGAATCCTTCCTGTGGACAGTGAGCACAGCGCTATATTCCAGGCGCTAAATGGAGAAGAACATAAGACTATTGATAAACTTCTCATCACCGCTTCCGGTGGTCCCTTCCGCGGAAAAAAGACAAAGGATTTGGAACATATTCAGGTGGAAGATGCCCTGAAGCATCCAAACTGGGCAATGGGACAAAAAATTACCATTGATTCTGCAACCCTGGTAAACAAAGGTCTGGAGGTTATGGAAGCAAAATGGCTCTTTGGCATGGATTTGAATCAGATTCAGGTGGTGGTACAGCCTCAGAGTGTGATTCATTCTATGGTGCAGTTTACAGACGGAAGCATTATTGCCCAGCTTGGTACGCCGGATATGCGGCTGCCTATTCAGTATGCCATTTATGGAGGAACCAGAAGATATCTGGATGGAGAGAGGCTGGATTTTGCAAAGCTGGGTTCCATTACCTTTGAAAATCCGGATATGGAAACCTTTAGAGGGCTGCCCCTTGCCATGGAAGCTGCAAGAGCAGGAGGCTCTATGCCTACGGTATTTAATGCGGCAAATGAAAAGGCAGTAGCTCTTTTCCTTCAGAGAAAAATCCGTTTCCTGGATATTTATACAATTATTGAAGATGCTATGGAAAGACATGAGGTAGTTTCCAATCCTACCGTAGAAGAAATTTTAAAAATTGAGCAAGAGATATACAAGAGGATTGAAAGCAGGTGGTAAATTGAAAATTATAATTGCGCTACTGGTATTCTCTGTGATTATATTATTTCACGAGCTGGGGCATTTCCTTCTGGCAAAACGAAATAATATTGCAGTGACAGAGTTTTCCCTGGGAATGGGACCCAGACTTCTCTCTACAGAAAAGGGCGGCACCAGATATTCCTTAAAACTTTTTCCCATTGGTGGTTCCTGTATGATGGTAGGGGAAGATGATGATGACAACACAGAAGGTTCTTTTAACAATGCGTCTGTCTGGGCCAGAATATCTGTAGTTGCAGCAGGGCCTATTTTTAACTTTATTTTAGCCTTTGTGTTTGCCATGATTATTACCAGTGTGGTTGGGTATGACCCGGCCAAAGTTTTGCAGGTGACAGAAGGCTCTCCCGCAGCAGAAGCAGGGCTTCAAGAAGGAGATGTGATTACAGAATTTCAGAGCAGACATATTTCTATTGGGCGCGACCTGGATTCCTATATGAACCTCCATGGCCTGCAGGATGAGGAGATTTCCCTGATATATAAACGAGATGGAAAGAAATATGATATTACCTATACAGCAGACAGTGAAAAACGTTATATGTTAGGTTTTTATTATATGACAGAGGGAGAACCTCAGATAACCCAGGTAATGATTGGAAGTTCTATGGCAGAAGCCGGGGTGATGCCGGGGGATATTATCCGGGAAATTAACGGCGTGGCTGTGGCAGATGCCAAAGAACTTCAGGAGTATCTTTCCGGGCATCCTCTGGATGGTTCGGAAGTCACACTTGGTATGGAGCGGGATGGAAAAGTTGAGACCATTGTGGCAACTCCGCAAATGACGAAAACCGTGGATTCTGGATTTGTTTATAATATTTACAGGGAAAAGACGAATTTTCTAGGCGTGATGAAATACAGCGCTGTGGAGGTGCGGTATTGGATTTCCAGTACTATAGAAAGTTTGATGATGTTTGTAAAAGGACAGTTTTCTGTGAATGATTTATCCGGACCAGTGGGTATCATAGACGTTATTGGGGATTCCTATGAAGAAGCGAAAGAAGAAGGCGCAGTCATGGTGTGGATGCAAATGTTATACTGGGCGATTTTATTGTCTGCCAACCTGGGTGTTATGAATCTTCTGCCGATTCCTGCTTTGGATGGAGGAAGATTAGTATTTCTTCTCATTGAAGCAGTGAGAAAGAAGCGCTTAAATCCCAATGTGGAGGGGATGATACATTTTGCAGGATTTATGCTGCTGATGCTTTTAATGGTGTTTGTCATGTTTAATGATTTTAGGAGATTATAAAAAGAAAAGAACATTTCATCAGAATTAATCAGAGATTTCTTTGATTGATTCTTTGAAATGTTCTTTTTTGTTTAGGAATAGGTTTTGATGATTTCCTCTGCCACAATTCGTTTAGATACGCAACGGTCCATGGCTTGCTTTTCTATGTAACGGTGAGCATCCGGCTCACTCATCTTCAGTTCACTGATCAGAAGCCATTTCGCTCTGTTTACTAAACGTATTTCTGCCATCTTTTCATCAACAGATAAAGATTTTTTCTCAAATTGTCGCAGCCGTTCTCTGGCACTTTCCATCCATCCAAGTGACTGAAGTAACGTAGGCTTTGAAGTAGGCTTTGGCAGGGTAAATACGCCATAATCCACCACTTTATCATGAATCTCGTTATGCAGTTCCCGCTTCACCAGCAGAAGAACCGCACAAGATTTTCCGGTACAGGTGTCCATAGCCAGACGTATGCCACTTTCATCTGTGAGGGGAGAATTGATGATGACAAAATCAAAGGTATTCTCCGTCAGGATTCTTTTTGCAGCACTGACACTGGAAACTTTGTGAACCAGTTTATATCTGGAAGGCGGAAGAAAACCGGTAAAGGCAGAGGTAAAGCTATCGTTTGAGGATACAAGTAAAACACTGTAAATGCGTTCTTTTAAACTCATTTTGTTCCCCCTCCTTTTTGATTTTTCTTACGCTTACCGGCTGCAGTAAAGTTCTGTAATGGCTTTAGGAATACATTTTTTGATAAAACTGCTGTTTTTTGCTTCCTGGCAGGCAGCAGGAAGATTTCCGGGAAGCTGGCGGAAATTTGCAAGAACTTCAATAGGTGCCTTAAAAAGGTTCAGATCCGCAGGCGCTGGAAGCTCCAGATTCTCTTTGATTCCATACATGCTGGCATAGATTAACAAGGCAAATGCAAGATAAGAATTTGCAGCAGGGTCAGGAGAACGCAGCTCTGCTCGGCGGTATTCTCCCAGTGCAGCAGGAACACGGACAAGCTGGGAGCGGTTTTCGCTGGACCAGGAGATATAGCGTGGTGCCTTATCCTGGCCAAAACGTTCATAGGAATTCTCAAGAGGATTCAGAAAAAGAGTCATTTCCGAAGCTTTATCCAGAATCCCGGCAATCATAGAGTTCATACAATCCTGGTCATAAGCAGATTTCACAGATATATTGATGTGAAATCCATTTCCGGGCTGATGGTGCAGCGGTTTAGGACTAAAATCAGCATAAAGGCCGTTTCGTAAAGCAATTGCTTTTACCACGGTCTGAAAGGTCATTGCATTGTCAGCCGCTGTCAGAGGATCTGAGTAGCGGAAATCAATCTCATTCTGCCCAGGTCCCTGTTCATGGTGAGAGCTTTCCGGCCGGATTCCCATTTGCTCCAGAGTCAGACAGATTTCTCTTCGGATGTTTTCACCCTTGTCTTCCGGTGCAATGTCCATATACCCGGCATGATCATATGGAATCTTGGTAGGTTCACCATGGTCATCCAGCTGGAAGAGATAAAACTCCTGTTCTGTGCCAAAGAAGAACTGAAGACCTTCTTTGGAAGCTTCTTCAATGGCCTGCTTCAGAATCATACGGGAATCATATTCAAAAGGAGTACCATTTGGGTAGGTAATGTCACAGAACATCCGCACCACACTGCCTTCTTCTGGTCTCCAGGGCAGGGGCATGAGGGTGTCCGGTTCTGGGTGGAGAAACAGATCCGAGTGGGTTTCATCACCAAATCCGTCAATCGCAGATGCATCAATGGCAATGCCATAAGTGAAGGCTTTTGGAAGCTCATCGGGCATAATGGATATATTTTTCTGTTTTCCAAATATGTCACAGAAGGCCAGACGGATAAACTTCACATCCTCTTCTTGGACATACTGAATAATTTCTTGCTGGGAATATTTCATAGCGTAACCTCTTTCTTGTTAATTTGCTACATACATCTGTTTATATGGATTTTTGCTGTCTGGTGTGACCAGGGTAAAAGGAGAGGAGAGTATGGTTTCCAGGTCATAGTGGAAGTCCTCACAATACTCCTTTAAATCCTCCATGATTTCCTGCAAGTCTTCACAGGTGGCAATGGCTGCGGTAACTTGTGCAGGAAATTTCAGGTTTCTGAAATCTCCCCGGAGAAATAATTTTCCGCCGTGCATACCTGTGCAGGGGAAATTTCCAACAATAGGGCGGCCAGATGCATTCAGTCCAAGCACTACAAGAATCCCTCCGGCCTGGTATTCGCCCAGAAAGCTTCCGGCACATCCGCCAATGATCATAACAGGAATTTTGTCTTTGTAAGCTTTCATATGAATCCCTGCCCGGTAGCCTGCATGGTCACGGACATAGATTTTACCGCCTCTCATAGCATATCCGGCTGCATCTCCGATACTGCCATGAATCAGGATTTTTCCCGCATTCATGGTATCACCTACTGCATCCTGTGCATTGGCATTTACGGTAATATTAGCATTGTTTAAGTAAGCACCAAGAGCATTGCCGGAAATCCCCTGGATGGTAATATCCCGGTCAGACATGCCGGCTCCAATGAAGCGCTGGCCACAGCAGTTTTGGATCACATAGCTGTGTTCCGGCTGCCGCAGGGCTTCATTTAATGTTTTATAATCTAAAGCAGCAGCATCAATCACTTTCATAGTATAACACATCTCCTTACTAAAATGATATAATATTTTATTCTCCGGCATGGGAAATTCCCAGGATTTCTAGCTCTTTTTCGTTTAAACCAATGCCACGGAGCATCAGACGGTTGCCCCGGAGAGCTTCAATGGAATTAATCCCCATGCCTCCCATAAGTTCTTTGATTTCGTGCTTCCAGGCAGTCATTAAATTTATGAGACGCTTGCTTCCTGTTTCCGGGTCCAGTCTTTTCACAAGCTCGGGACGCTGCGTAGCGATTCCCCAGTTGCATTTGCCGCTTTGGCAGGTGCGGCAGAGATGGCAGCCCAGAGCCAAAAGAGCTGCTGTTGCCACATAACAGGCATCAGCTCCCAGGGCAATGGCTTTTACCACATCAGAAGCACTACGGATACTGCCTCCTACCACAAGGGAAACCTGATTTCGGATGCCTTCATCCCTAAGTCTCTGGTCTACAGCGGCCAGAGCCAGTTCCACAGGAATTCCAACATTATCACGGATTCTGGTAGGTGCTGCTCCGGTACCGCCCCGGAAACCGTCAATGGCAATGATATCTGCACCGCTTCTGGCAATTCCGCTGGCAATGGCTGCAATATTGTGGACAGCAGCTACTTTTACAATAATCGGCTTTTTATATTCCGTGGCTTCTTTCAGTGAATAAACCAGCTGGCGTAAATCTTCAATAGAATAAATATCGTGATGAGGAGCAGGAGAGATGGCATCAGAGCCTTCTGGAATCATTCGGGTGCGTGATACGTCTCCCACAATTTTAGCTCCGGGAAGATGTCCGCCAATACCCGGTTTCGCTCCCTGTCCCATTTTGATTTCAATGCCGGCACCTGCCTTTAAATATTCCTCATGGACACCAAAGCGTCCGGATGCTACCTGGACAATGGTGTTTTCTCCATAACAGTAAAAATCCTCGTGGAGTCCCCCTTCTCCGGTATTATAAAGGATTCCAAGCTCTGTTGCGGCAAGAGCCAGAGATTTGTGTGCATTATAGCTGATGGAGCCATAACTCATGGCAGAGAACATGACAGGCATAGACAGTTCCAGCTGGGGAGGCAGTGCACAGTCTAAAGTCCCGTCAGCAAGCCGGTGTACCTGCTCTGGTTTTTTCCCAAGATAAACTCTGGTTTCCATAGGTTCCCGTAAGGGGTCAATAGGAGGGTTGGTCACCTGGGAAGCATTAATCAAAATGCGGTCCCAGTAAACAGGGAGAGGGTTGGGATTCCCCATGGAGGAGAGGAGAACACCGCCGCTGCTGGCCTGTTTGTAGATTTCCTTCATAGTGCTTTCTGACCAGTTGGCATTTTCACGGAAAGAACAGTCGCTTTTGGTGATTTTTAAGGCTTTGGTGGGGCAGAAGGAAACACACCGATGACAGTTGACACATTTACTTTCGTCACATTCCATCCGTTTTGTTTCGCTATTATAGGAATGTACGCCATTGGCACATTGCTGCACGCAGACCCTGCAGGAAATACAGCGGTTTTCATTCCGGATTACTTCAAATTCAGGGTAGATAAATTCAATGCTCATACGAAAACTCCTTCCTTTACGGTTACAATAACAGGCTCACCGCCAGCAGGTGCCCAGATATTTTCAGCTTCCGGTTCCATGGCACGGATGGCAGTTTCTTCACTGGCAATATAAATCATATCCTTTTTTTCACCTACCACCATGGAACGGAGTTTCAGGCGGTCATTGAGTGCCATGAGACCTCCGTTAAATCCAAACACAATGGAAAAAGGTCCGGTAATCAGGAGGCTTGGAAACATGGTTCTTAAATACGTGTGTTTTTTCTGGTCTTCCAAATCTGTTTTTGATGCAATGGTACTCCAGAACGGGGCAGCAATGACACTGGCGGCTTCTCCAAGGGTCAGACCCTGTCTGCGCAGCAGATAGTCAAGAATATACGTAATGACTTCTGTATCCGTCTGAAGGGTGCATTGATACCCGAACATTTCCATGAACCGGCGGTTGGCATCATAGGAAGAGATTTCTCCGTTATGTACAACAGAATAGTCCAGAAGAGTAAAGGGGTGTGCGCCGCCCCACCAGCCAGGGGTGTTGGTAGGATAACGTCCATGGGCAGTCCAGGAATATCCATGGTATTCATCTAATTTATAAAAAACACCAATATCTTCCGGATAACCTACTGCCTTAAAGGTACCCATATTTTTTCCGCTGGAAAAGACATAGGCTCCAGGCATCTGGGTATTGATTTTCATTACGGTACGTACCACATATTCCTTTTCATCCAGCTGCATGGATGTGAGAAGGGACTTTAAGGGAGCCACAAAATATCTCCAGATAATAGGCTCATCTGTGATTTCCGGTATTTTCCGGGTGGGAATAATTTCCGACTGTACGATTTCAAACCGTTCTTTTAAAAAGGCCTCACATTCTTTTCTGGTAGTCCTGCTGTCAAAAAACATATGAAAGGCATAAAAATCCCTATATTCCGGATAAATCCCGTAAGCGGCAAAACCGCCTCCCAAACCATTGGAACGGTCATGCATGGGTTTCATGGCATTGGTAATGGCTTCCCCGGATATTCGGTTTCCTTCTCTGGAAATCATGGCTGCAATAGCACATCCGGAAGGAATGCGTACTTGACCTTCTAGTTTCATTTTCCTTTACCTTCCTTTCTTTTTTCAATATAAAAACAAAGGCGTCCATTTTAAAAGCAGAAACTATCTGCTTTCGAAATGAACGCCTTTGCTCATATGCATATTTATACAACGATTTAAAATGTTTGTCAATTACAATTTATTGCATCCTTCATAGATTTCACATAAGCTCCGATATGGGAAGGAGCTTTTTTCCCATATTGGGCAAGAAGCTTGATGATGGCAGAACCTACAATGACACCGTCTGAGAAGGCAGACATCTGCCTGGCCTGCTCTGGTGTAGAGATTCCAAATCCTACTGCACAGGGAATCTTTGTATTTTTTCGCACTTCTTTCAGAATGGGGGTTAAATCTGTTTTGATTTCTTTTCTGGTTCCCGTAACACCAAGGCTGGAAACAATGTAGAGAAAGCCCTGGGCTTCTTTGGCAATCATGGCGATACGCTCTTTGGAAGTGGGGGCAATCAGTGAAATCAGATCAATGCCATATTCCCGGCAGGCAGGAAGAAATTCTTCTTTTTCTTCAAAGGGAAGATCCGGAAGAATCAGGCCATCCATCCCAACCGCAGCACATTCCTGCAAGAAACGCTGTGTGCCATAAGAAAAAACTACATTGGCATAAGTCATAAAAACTAAAGGAATGTGTACTTTTTTTCTGAGTTCTTTTACAAAGGCAAAGATTTTATCTGTAGTGATACCACCTTGCAAGGCTCTGAGATTGGCACTTTGGATCACAGGTCCTTCGGCAGTGGGGTCGGAAAATGGAATACCAAGCTCAATGAGATCTGCTCCGTTTTCCTGGGCAGCAAGGACAGCGGCAGCAGTGGTTTCCAGATCCGGATCGCCGCAGGTGATAAACGCAATAAAAGCGTTTCCCTTTTGAAAGGCGTGTTTGATATTACTCATGAAGATCCTCCCCTCTATAGCGTGCAATGGCAGCACAGTCTTTATCTCCCCGTCCGGAGATGGTGATTACAAGTATCTGATCCTTTGTCATAGTGGGTGCAAGCTTGATAGCATGTGCCACAGCGTGTGCGGATTCAATGGCAGGAATAATACCTTCTGTCTTAGCCAGATACTCAAAGGCACATACAGCTTCTTCGTCTGTAACCGGCACATACTGAGCACGGCCAATATCATAAAGATGAGCATGCTCAGGCCCGATGCCAGGGTAATCAAGTCCCGCAGAAATAGAATATACAGGAGCAATCTGTCCATACCCGTCCTGGCAGAAATAAGACTTCATGCCATGGAAAATACCAAGTTTTCCAGTTGCAATGGTGGCTGCTGTTTCCTTGGTGTGTACACCCCGTCCTGCGGCTTCACAGCCAATCAGAGAAACTTCCCTGTCTTCTATAAAATGATAGAAGCTTCCTATGGCATTGGAACCGCCTCCTACACAGGCAAGCACAGCATCCGGAAGTTTTCCCTCTTTTTCTAAAATCTGCTCCTTGATTTCTTTTGAAATTACAGCCTGAAAATCCCGCACAATGGTAGGAAAGGGATGTGGTCCCATGACAGAGCCAAGACAGTAATGGGTATCAGAAATCCGGGAAGTCCATTCCCGCATGGCCTCTGAAACAGCATCCTTTAAGGTGGCAGTACCACTTTTTACCGGAACGACTTCAGCACCTAACAGCTTCATGCGGTAAACATTTAAAGCCTGCCGGATGGTATCTTCCTCTCCCATAAATACTTTACATTCCATACCGAACAGGGCAGCAGCAGTGGCAGTTGCAACTCCGTGCTGGCCGGCACCAGTCTCAGCAATCAGCCTCGTCTTTCCCATTTTCTTAGCCAGCAGTGCCTGCCCCAGTACATTATTGATCTTATGTGCTCCTGTGTGATTCAAATCTTCCCGCTTCAGGTAAATCTTAGCACCTCCCAGATCACGGGTCATCTTTTCCGCATAATAAAGCCGGGAAGGTCTTCCTGCATAATCTTGAAATAACTGGCTTAACTCCCGGTTAAAGGCAGGATCCTGTTTATAAAAGTCATAGGCTTCTTCCAGCTCAATCACAGCATTCATCAAGGTTTCGGGAATATACTGTCCTCCATGAATGCCGAAGCGTCCTTTGGGATTTGTCATAGCTTTTCTCCTCTCTTTCTTACTGCTGCCATAAAAGCAGCTATTTTTTCTTTGTCTTTTTTTCCATTGGTTTCAATGCCTGAGCTTACGTCCACCCCATAAGGGTGAACCTGGCAGATAGCGTCTGCCACATTTTGGGCATCCAGCCCTCCTGCCAGGAAAAAATCCTGGCGGATGTTCTTTAATAGGTTCCAGTCAAAGGTTTGGCCTGTGCCTGCCCCGGAATCCAGAAGCAGGAAGTCTGCTGTGCTGTATGCGGTTTTATACAAGTCCTTTTCGGAACGAATCTGAATAGCCTGTATCAAAGGTTTACTGGTAAGTCCCCGGAGGGTATGAAGATATTGGGAACTCTCCTGTCCATGGAGCTGTGCAGCATCAATGACGCCTTCTTCAAGAAGCTCTGCAATGACTTCAGGAGCTTCGTTCACAAAGACACCTACGCTCAGAATCCCCGGCAGCAGTTGTTCCTTTAATCTTCTGGCGTTTTCGGGAGAAACACACCGCACACTTTTTTTATAAAATACAAAGCCAATATAATCTGGTTTCCACTGGTTTACAGCCATAATGTCCTCAGGTCTGGAAATTCCGCAAAGCTTGATTTTTGTCATAGGCTGCCTCGCAGTTCTAAGAGCAGTGCTTTTTTATCTTTGGCTTTCATGAATGCTTCCCCGATCAAAAGGGCATCTGCACCGGTTTCCCGGATTGCTGCTACATCTCCTGCATTTTGAATACCGCTTTCCGAAACAAAGAGAATGTCCCTGGGCACCATTTGTCTCAGACTCCGGCTGTTTTCTGTATTTACCGAAAAATCCTTTAAATTCCGGTTATTAACGCCCACAATAGTAGCTCCGGCACAGAGGGCTTTTTCCACCTCTTCTTCATTATGTGCCTCTGTCAGGGCAGAAAGCCCCAACTCTTTGGAAATCTCCAGGTATTCTTTTATCTGCTCCTGAGAGAGGAGAGAACAGATCAGAAGAATGGCAGATGCCCCCAGAACCTTTGCCTGGTAAATCATATATTCATCTACAAGAAAGTCCTTTCTGAGACATGGCACAGATACCTGTTCTGCAATTCCTCTTAGATATTCATCACTTCCCAGAAACCATCTTGGTTCTGTCAGGACGGAAATGGCATCTGCCCCGGCTGCTTCATAATCTTTTGCAATCTGAAGGTAGGGAAAATCTGGTGCGATCACTCCCTTAGAAGGAGATGCTTTTTTACATTCGCAGATAAAGGAGAGACCAGGTTTTCTCAGTGCTGCCTCAAAGGGAAAGGTTCCTTTTGGAAGGGATAGGGCTGTTTGGCGAAGTTCAGACAGGGAGAGGCTTTTTTTTGCCTGTTCGGTACGCTCCCTTGCATGAGCAGCTAACTGCTCTAAGATGTTCATACCATCACCTCCTGATTGCTGATTTGAATCAGCTTTTCCAGTACTGCAAGAGCCTTCTTGGAATCAATCAGTTCCCCGGCAAGAGCAATTCCATCCTTTAAGGTTTCAGCTTTTCCTCCGATATACAGTGCAGCCCCTGCATTCATTAACACCGCATTTCTTTTTGGGCCTTTTTCACCCTTTAGAAGAGCCAGGGTAATGTCTGCATTTTCTTTTGGGGTTCCTCCCTTTAGATCCTCCCGGGTGCACCGTTGAAAGCCGAAATCCTCCGGAGCGATTACAGAAGTCTTAAACCAGCCGTCACGGATTTCACAGATTGTAGTAGGAGCACTCAGGGAAATTTCATCCAGTTTATCCTGTCCGTACACCACCATGCCGCGTTTCACACCAAGATTAATCAGAACCTGGGCAAGAGGTTCCACAAGATATTCGTCATACACGCCAAGAAGCTGCATGGATGGTGTTCCCGGGTTAGTCAGGGGACCAAGAATATTAAATACAGTACGGAAGCCCAGTTCTTTGCGGATGGCTCCCACATATTTCATGGAAGTATGATAGTCCTGTGCAAAGAAGAAACACATTCCTGCTTTTTTCAGAAGCTCAACACATTTTTCTGGTGTCTGGTGGATATTTACCCCCAGAGCTTCCAGGCAGTCTGCTGTACCGCACTGGGAGGAGGCTGCCCTGTTTCCGTGCTTGGCTACCTTCATTCCTCCTGCCGCTGCCACAAGTGCAGAGGTTGTGGAGATATTAAAGCTGTGTGCATTGTCGCCTCCAGTACCTACGATTTCGAAAAGTTCCATACCAGTATCGACTTTTATGGCGTGGGCTCTCATGGAGGAAGCACACCCTGCGATTTCATCGGTGGTTTCTGCCCTGGCACTTTTGGTAGACAGTGCAGCAAGAAATGCAGCGTTTTGTGTAGGCGTTGTCTTTCCGCTCATGATTTCATTCATCACCTCATAAGCCTCATCATAGGTCAGGTCTTCTTTGTCTACAATTTTTACAATGGCTTCTTTAATCATGGTTCATATCTCCTTTATAAAATTTTTGATCATGGTTTTTCCTTCTGGTGTCATGACAGATTCTGGATGGAACTGTACGCCGAAAATGGGATATTTCCGGTGCTGCACACCCATGATTTCCCCGTCTGCAGTAAGGGCGGTTACTTTCAGGGAATCCGGAAGGGTATGAGGAGCAGCAGCGAGAGAGTGGTATCTTCCCACAAGACTTTTGCTTTTGCACCCATGAAACAGCGGGCAGGTTAGATCCAGGCTGATTTCAGACTGCTTTCCATGCATCAGCTGTCCGGCATAGTCAATGGAAGCCCCAAAAGCAGCACAAATGGCCTGATGTCCCAGGCACACGCCGAGTATGGGGATGCCTTTTCCCAGGGCCTTTACCACATCAATAATGTTTCCAGCATCCTCCGGTCTGCTGGGACCTGGAGAAAGTACGATTTTATCAGGTTGCTTTTCCCGGATTTCTTCCAGTGTCATTTCGTCATTCCTGATTACCAGAATGTCTGTATCCCACTCTCCGAGAAACTGATAAAGATTAAAAGAGAAGCTGTCATAATTATCAATTAATAAGATCATAAGTCCTCCTCCTGTGCCAGTTCCAGTGCATGCAGGGAAGCCCTGGCTTTATTCAGGCACTCTTCATATTCTTTTTCCGGTACGGAATCTGCTACGATTCCAGCTCCGCTTCGTACATACACTTGTCCGTCTTTTTTATAGGCAATACGTATGGCAATGCAGGTATCCATATTGCCGGTGAAATCTATATAGCCGATGGCACCTCCATAAATTCCCCGTTTGTTGTTTTCCAGCTGACGGATAAGCTGGCAGGCTCTGATTTTCGGTGCTCCGGACAGGGTTCCTGCTGGCAGGACTGCTTCAATGGCATCCAGGGCATCTTTTCCTTCACAAATTTCACTGCGGATGGTGGAACCGATGTGCATTACATGAGAGAAACGCTGGATGGCATGGAATTCTTCTACCTGAACGGATCCAATCTTACTGATTTTTCCTAGATCATTTCTTCCCAAATCTACCAGCATATTGTGCTCAGCCAATTCCTTCTCATCTGCCAGCAGCTCCTGCTCCAGCAGTTTATCCTGTTTTTCTGTATTGCCCCTTGGTCGGGTTCCGGCAAGAGGAAATGTATGGAGAATACCGTTTTCCAGTTTTACCAAAGTCTCAGGGGAAGCACCCGCTGCTTCTACATCAGTTCCTGAAAAATAAAACATATAGGGAGAAGGATTCATAGTGCGCAGAAGCCGGTAAGTATTGAGCAGGCTTCCTTGAAAGGGAACATGGAAATAATTAGAAAGAACAATCTGAAAAATATCCCCTTCCTGAATGTATTGTTTTGCCTTCTCCACCATGGAACAAAACTGCTCCTTGTTAAAGAAAGAAACCGGCTTATCCAGCATTTTTCCGCCTGGTTCTTTTTTCTTTTTTCCTGTCCGCAAAAGCCGGATAAGCTGTTCCAGTTCCAGTACAGCTTTGTGATATCCTGACTCCGGATCTTTTAATTCCATGTTTACTATGAGAATGAGCTTTTGGCGTACATGGTCAAAAGCAATGACTTTATCAAAAAGCATCAGATCCAAATCCTGAAAAGCCTGCTCATCCTCCGGATACCCGGGTACAGAAGGTTCTGTGTATCCGAAATAATCATAAGAAAAATATCCAACCAGCCCCCCGGTAAAAGGTGGAAGATGAGAAAATCCCGGACTTTTCCGTTCAGCCATAATCTGACGGATGTAATTGGAAGGATGACTGGTTTTTAGTTTCAAATCTCCGATTTTCATGTTCCCGTTCCTGCAGGTGATTTCCAGCTTGGGGTCATATCCCAGAAAACTGTAGCGGCCCCATTGCCCTTGCGGAACAGCGGATTCCAGTAAATAACAATGGGTAGAAACCTGTTTCAGTATTTTCATGGTCTCCAGAGGAGTGGTAAAGTCGGACAGGATCTCGCAGCTTACAGGAAGTATCTGATACAGTCCTTTTGCTGCTATGTTCTGTACTTCTTTCAGTGTTGGTGTAATGTTCATAAGCTTGTCCTCCTAATAAAAAAAGTCCCTGACAGAATCATAGAATCTGTCAAGGACGAATTTGAAAATCCGCGGTGCCACCTTGCTTCACAGGCAATACCTGTACTCTTAGCGGGATACCAGCATATCCCCGGCAACTGACGTATGCCTACACGTTACAGAATACTGGGTATAAGAAAATCTTATACTTTTGACTGTACCCTCAGCAGTCCATTTGACAACTTGTTTCTCACCCGCTCTCAGCATCCGGGTTCTCTGTACAGGCATCATTGCCGTTATCTCCGCTTCATCGGTTTATTGTATGAAATTATTTTGGATTATAGCACCGAGAAAAAACCTTGTCAATAAAAAAATAAAGAAAATTTTGTACTTACAAAAAAACAAAAAAGCCATTGACAAAGAGGTTTGTACGGTGTTATCATGCAACACGTAAAGGCAAGGGCGTCTTTGAGAACATAATCTCAGAGACGCTTTTTCTATTGTAACAATCGAATAGCTTAAAGAAGGCAAGGGCGTCTTTCATGTGGAAAACAGGAAAGGCATCCTTGCCTTTTTTAATACGAAAGGAGTGTCATTTATGAAAAGAAAGAATGTTTCAAAATACTTTGGCTGTATGGTTTTTGATGACAGAGTCATGAAAGCAAGCCTATCTGCAAAAGTGTACCAGTCTTTGAGAAAAACCATAGATGAAGGTGTAAAGCTGGACAGCAGCGTGGCAGATGCAGTGGCAGAGGCCATGAAGGAATGGGCGGTATCAAAAGGTGCAACTCATTATACCCACTGGTTTCAGCCTCTTACCGGAATCACAGCGGAAAAACATGACAGCTTCATATCTCCTTCTCCAAACGGAGGCGTTATCATGGAGTTTTCCGGAAAAGAGCTGATTAAGGGAGAACCAGATGCCTCTTCTTTTCCTTCCGGTGGTTTAAGAGCGACCTTTGAGGCAAGAGGATATACTGCATGGGATCCTACCTCTTATGCATTTATTAAGGGAAAAACCTTATGTATTCCAACTGCTTTTTGTTCCTATGGAGGAGAAGCCCTGGATAAGAAAACACCACTGCTTCGTTCCATGAAGGCTCTGAATAAACAGGCACTTCGGATTCTCCGTCTCTTTGGTAATGACAAGGTAAACTATGTTACTACCTCTGTAGGGTCGGAGCAGGAATACTTCCTCATTACAAAAGAAATGTATGACCAGAGAAAAGACCTCCAATTTACAGGACGTACTTTGTTTGGTGCAAGACCTCCAAAAGGCCAGGAAATGGATGATCATTATTTCGGTGTGATTAAACCAAGGGTGGAAGCTTATATGTCTGACTTAAATGAGGAACTCTGGAAGCTTGGTATTCTTGCAAAGACGCAACACAACGAAGTGGCTCCGGCACAGCATGAACTGGCTCCTATCTATACAACCACCAACATTGCTACGGATCATAACCAGCTTACTATGGAAATCATGCAAAAAGTAGCTGCAAAACATGGGCTTGTCTGCCTGCTCCACGAAAAACCTTTTGCAGGAGTCAATGGAAGTGGAAAACACAATAACTGGTCTATTTCCACAGATACAGGTATAAATCTGCTGGCACCGGGAGAAACACCTTATGAAAACGCTCAGTTTTTACTCTTCCTGTGTGCAGTGATCAAGGCTGTAGATGACTATCAAGATCTTTTAAGACTGTCTGTAGCAACTGCCGGAAACGACCACCGTCTTGGAGCAAACGAGGCACCGCCTGCTGTGGTATCCATGTTCCTTGGAGATGAGTTAAACGGTGTCTTAGAGGCCATTGAAAAAGACATTCCTTATGAAGGTGCAGAGAAAACACAAATGAAGCTTGGAGTGGATGTCCTTCCGAAATTTAACAGGGATACCACAGACAGAAACCGTACTTCACCTTTTGCCTTCACGGGAAATAAATTTGAATTCCGTATGCTTGGTTCCTCCAATAGCATTGCATGTGCCAATATGATGCTCAACAGTGCAGTGGCAGAAAGCCTGAAAATCTATGCGGACAGGCTGGAACAGGCGGAAAACTTTGAAGAAGCTCTGCATGCTATGATCCGGAAAACCATCAAAGATCATAAGCGGATTATATTCAACGGAAATGGTTATGATGATGCGTGGATAAAAGAAGCCACAGAGGTAAGAGGGCTTTTGAATTATCCGTCTACACCGGACTGTATGCCTCATTTGTTAGATGAGAAGAATGTCCAAATGCTGACTTCACATAAAGTATTCTCTAAGACAGAGTTGGAGTCAAGATGTGAGATTATGCTGGAAAACTACTGTAAGACCATTGTAATAGAAGCAAATACCATGGTAGATATGGCAAAGAGAGAAATCATTCCGGCAGTAGAAGCCTACACCATGGAACTGGCCAGAACAGCTTCTGCGAAAAAAAGCGTGGATGAGACATTGGCATGCAGGTATGAAAGCAGCCTGATCAAGAAGCTTTCTACTCTTACAGATCAGATGGCAATTAGAACCGATGCACTGGAGGCTGCACTGGTAGAGATTCAGAATGCAGAAGATATTGTGTCACAGTCTTACGAAATCAGGGATAAGGTATTGACAAGAATGCAGGAATTAAGAGTTGCCTGTGATGAAGCAGAAACCGTTACAGCAAAGAAATACTGGCCTTTCCCAACCTACGGAGATTTGTTGTTCAGTGTAAAATAAAAGAAAATACAGGGAACTGTTTACAGCGAGTATGGGAGAGTGAGAGCCATGCAGCAGTTCCTGAAAAATGGAGGTAACATGTATGTGTTCAATTATGGGATATTGTGGCCATGGACCTGATTTTGATAAATTTAAACAATGTTTCGACCAAACCATTTCCAGGGGACCGGATGACAGCCGGATAGTTGATACAGGAAATGGTCTTCTTGGGTTTCACAGACTGGCGATTATGGGACTGGCCCCATCCGGGATGCAGCCTTTCCAGATGGGCAGCAGCTATGTGGTCTGCAATGGAGAAATCTATGGATTTGAGAAAATAAGAGAAGAATTATCCTGCCGTTATACCTTTGTAAGTGATTCGGACTGTGAAATCCTTTTGCCACTGTATAAAGAATACGGTACAGATATGTTTGCCATGCTGGATGCAGAATTTGCTCTCATTCTCTACGATGGGGAAAAGGAGGAATATATTGCTGCCAGAGATCCCATTGGAATACGTCCTCTATATTACGGATATGACGAAAAAGGTGTGATTCTGTTTGCCAGCGAAGCTAAAAATCTGGTGGGGATAACAGACAAAATCATGCCCTTTCCGCCTGGATACTATTACAGAAATGGCACTTTTACCTGTTACTGCGATATTGCCAAAACAGAAGCGGTATGCCCGGATGATATGGAAACTGTCTGCCAAAAGATTCATGATCTGCTCACAGCGGGAGTAAAAAAACGTCTTGTAGCAGATGCTAAGGTAGGCTTTCTCCTCTCCGGTGGACTGGATTCTTCTCTTGTCTGTGCTATTGCCGCAAAAGAAAGCCGTGAACCCATCCGTACCTTTGCTATTGGTATGAGTGAAGATGCCATTGATTTAAAATATGCAAAACAGGTAGCAGAGTATATTGGAAGTGAGCACACAGAGGTTTATATGACACCAAAGGAAATCATTGACACTTTGGAAGATGTGATTCAGATTCTGGGAACTTATGATATCACTACCATCCGTGCATCCATGGGTATGTATCTGGTTTGCAAGGCGATTCATGAGCAGACAGATATCCGTGTACTGCTTACCGGAGAAATTTCTGATGAATTATTTGGTTATAAATATACGGATTTTGCACCTGATCCAAAGGCATTCCAGGAAGAATCGGTGAAGAGGATTCGGGAGCTTCATATGTATGATGTACTAAGAGCAGACCGCTGTATTTCCGTCAATTCCCTGGAAGCGAGAGTTCCTTTCGGCGATTTGGATTTTGTAACTTATGTGATGGCTGTAAATCCGGAATTGAAAATGAATCACTATGGAAAAGGAAAATATCTCCTCCGCCATGCATTTCAGGAAGATGAGTGTCTTCCAGAAGAGATTCTATGGAGAGAAAAAGCCGCTTTTTCCGATGCAGTAGGCCATTCTATGGTGGATTACCTGAAGGGATATGCAGAATCTGTTTATACAGATCAGGAACTGGAAACAAGGGCAGAGAAATACACCTATGCAAAGCCCTTTACCAAAGAATCCCTGCTGTACAGGGAAATCTTTGAAAAATATTATCCGGGGCAGGCAGAAATGATAGCCGGTTTCTGGATGCCGAATAAGGAGTGGGAGGGCTGTAATGTCAATGATCCTTCTGCCAGAGTGCTTTCCAATTATGGAGAAAGCGGAAAATAAAAGAGAGAGGAATAATCAGCTATGACAAAATATATTTTTGTGACCGGAGGTGTTGTATCCGGTCTTGGGAAAGGAATCACAGCAGCTTCCCTTGGACGGCTTTTAAAAGCCAGGGGTTATAAGGTGGCTGCTCAGAAGTTAGATCCTTATATTAATGTGGATCCGGGCACTATGAGCCCATACCAGCACGGAGAGGTTTACGTGACAAAAGACGGGGCAGAGACAGATTTGGATCTGGGACATTATGAGAGATTTATTGATGAAGATCTGAATCAATATTCCAATTTGACCACAGGAAAAGTATATTGGAATGTTTTAAACAAAGAGCGTAGAGGAGAGTATCTGGGCTCTACTGTGCAGGTGATTCCTCATATTACCAATGAAATTAAGGAATTTGTTTACCGTGTAGGAAAACAAACCGATGCAGATGTGGTAATCACAGAAATCGGAGGTACTATTGGAGACATTGAGTCCCAGCCTTTTCTGGAGGCAGTCCGTCAGATTTCACTGGAGGTGGGACGTGAAAACAGCCTGTTTATCCATGTGACCCTGGTTCCCTATTTAAGCGGATCAGACGAACATAAATCAAAACCCACCCAGCACTCTGTTCGTGAGCTGCAGGGAATGGGGATTCACCCGAATATCATTGTGCTTCGGTGTGACAAATCTCTGGAAGAATCCATATTCCGAAAAATATCTCTTTTTTGCAATGTAAAGCCAGACTGTGTCATTGAAAACCGCACGCTGTCCAACTTATATGAAGCACCTCTGATGCTGGAAGAATCCGGTTTTTCTTCTGTGGTGTGCAGAGAACTTCATTTAGAGGCAAAGGAAGCAGAACTAGGAGACTGGGAAAACATGGTGGCTCAGATTAAAAAACGTTCCAGGGAAGTACACATTGGGCTGGTTGGAAAATATGTCAAGCTTCATGATGCTTATTTGTCTGTGGTTGAGGCTTTAAATCATGCAGGGTATGCACAGAATACCTATGTCCGCATTCATTGGATTGATTCGGAGTCCATAACAAAAGAAAATGTAGCACAGATTTTTCAGGGAATCCAGGGAATCATTGTGCCGGGCGGATTCGGAAACCGGGGAATTGAAGGAATGATTACTGCGGCTGAGTACGCCAGAGAGAGACAGATTCCGTATTTTGGAATCTGTCTTGGCATGCAGATTGCGGTAATTGAATATGCCAGACATAGGGCAGGACTGCCGGAAGCCCATTCGGGAGAATTTGATGAACAGTGCA
>ERZ791901.409-NODE-409-length-31984-cov-4.363306_pt1 | contig 31984 bp, 44 predicted proteins | sample MGYA00510150_ERZ791901 | MGnify/ENA primary metagenome ERZ791901 (study PRJEB30046, sample SAMN00792058) | human gut metagenome | study: EMG produced TPA metagenomics assembly of the A metagenome-wide association study of gut microbiota in type 2...
TTACCAAGTTGGATGATGATTATCTGAAATTCAAAGAACCTGAGCCGGACAAGACAAAAATCAAAAAAGCAATCAAAGATGGAGTGAAACTTGATGGTGTGCAGTTGATTGAAAATTATAACATTCAGATTAAGTGAGGTAAAAGGACATGAGTGATGGAAAATTACACTTTAGAGCAAAGACAGCAACAATCAATGAACAAGGAGCTGTTAAGTTAAAATCAAGAGCAATAGAGCCGCTGCTTGATGTTGTGAATCAGACCAATTTAAGTGTCAGTGAAGTAGTAACACAAATGGTTTTATTTGTAATTGAACATGATTTGATTTCGTTTGACAGGGAGTGATGATATGGGAATTCCAGTTTTAGTAATAGGGGAATCTGGCAGTGGAAAAAGCACGAGCCTTAGAAATTTTGACATTGAAGAAGTTGGTATTTTTAATGTGGCTGGCAAGCCGCTTCCATTTAAGAAGAAGCTTAACAAAGTAAATAATGCAAGATACGGTACGATTTTGAAGATTTTAAGTGACCCGAAGCTTAAAAAATACGTCATTGATGACAGCCAGTATTTAATGGCCTTCGAATCTTTTGATCATGCAAAAGAAACGGGATATGGAAAGTTTACCAATATGGCACTTAACTTCAAAAATCTGATTGATTTCGTTATCCGAAAAACACCGGATGATGTAATCGTATATTTTTTACATCATACCGAAAGAACAGATGATGGGAGATTAAAGGCAAAAACCCTTGGAAAAATGTTAGACAACCAGCTTACAGTAGAAGGATTGTTTTCCATTGTCCTGCTATGCCAGGCAGAAGGAAGTGAGCACTATTTCGTCACCAATTCTGACGGAACGAACCCGGCAAAAAGCCCGATGGAAATGTTTGAAATGCGGATTCCAAATGATTTAAAAGAGGTTGACAAAGCAATTCGGGAATACTGGGAAATAGGAGGATGATTATGGCAAATACATATATGGAAATCAAACCGGAACTGCGCTGGGTGGCGGATAAATTAGAGGACGCCGGATTCACGTACAAGGCGTACAACCAAGGGATCCAGTTTAACGCAGAGGACCGAAGCGGAGTGATTCATAGTTATTACCCAACTACCGGAACTATTTTATTGCATGAAGGAAATGGTCGGACTAAAAAGGCAACAAAAAAGTTCTATGAAGCCACATTAGCAGAGTTTATGGACTTACTGGAGAATCCAGAGAAAATTAAAAATTATTTTAAATAAGGAGACAGAGAATATGAGAGTAGTAGATTTAGAGAATGTACAGGAAGCAGGGGAATTTGAAAGACTGGTACCGGGAGGATATGTATGCAAAATTACGAAAGTGACAGATATACCGTTAGACCCTAAAAACGGGAAAGGCGATTACTTGAATATCGAATACGATATTGCAGAGGGTAAATACAAAGATTACTACAAGCAAATGGAGGAAAATCTTCATTTCTGGGGCGGCAGATACATTAGAAGTTATAAAGAGAAAGCACTTCCTATGTTTAAAAGAATGTGCAGTGCAATAGCGAAAAGCAATCCAGGGTTTGTATTTGATGGTGGAAAACAAAACGCAAACGAACAGACCCTAGTTGGAAAAATGGTCGGACTTGTTCTTGGGGAAGAAGAATATATCGGGAATAATGGAGAGAAAAAAACCAGATTATATGTAAAATCTGAGTATGATATTTCCAGCATTCGGAACGGTTCTTTCCGCGTACCGGAAATGAAGAAATTAGAAAATACGACGTCTCAGACAAATACAGGAAATGGGTTTATGAACATTCCAGATGGAATTGATGAGGAAATTCCATTCAATTAAGGAGGCTTTGTATGTACATCATTGAAGATACAAGAAATAAGCCGGGTAAACACGATGTTAAGCGTGAAAAATTTGAAGATATGCAAGTATCCATTGTACGAAGTAAGCTGCCATTTGGGGATTATGCGTTGCCGCCTAAGATAGCTGTAGATACGAAAAGAAATATAGATGAGATTGCAGGGAATATTTGTGGAGCAAAGAAAGAACATCTCCGTTTTAAGAATGAGTGCATTGCCGCAAAAGAAGCCGGATGCAAATTATACTTTTTAATAGAGAATGATTTGGGAATTACATCGGTTGATGAAGTGCATACCTGGGTAAATCCTAGATGTATCTATACACCAGGGTGTGTGCAGGGAGAGCGGCTTGAAAAAGCCATGAAAACCATGGAGGAACGATATGGGTGCGAATTTCTTTTCTGTAGCCCAGCTCAATCTGCAAATATGATAGTCCGGCTTTTATCCGGAGGTGATTAAAAATGGACTACCCTTCTATGTACCATGCAGCAATGGAGTATATCAAAATGGGACTTGCTGTCTTCCCTTTAGAGGAAAGGGGCAAGCGCCCAATTACACGAAATGGGTGTAAAGATGCTACCACAGACGCTGCGCAGGTAAAGGCATGGTGGCAGCAATATCCGGAATCGAATATAGGTATAGCAACCGGGAGTCGGAGCGGAGGCATCTTTGTAATCGACTTAGACGTGGACGAAGATAGAGGAATTGACGGATATCATATGCTAGAGGACTGGCAGAGAGAGAACGGAAGATTTCCAGATACATGGACGGCTATCACTGGACGTGGAGGGTACCATCTGTATTTTAAGTATGATTCAGAAGTGAGAAACAGGGCTGGAATCATAGATGGCGTAGACATTAGGGGTGAAGGAGGCTATGTTGTGGCGCCTCCCTCTATACATAGCAATGGGAACCGGTACGAATGGGAATATGCGCCGGATGAATACGAATTGTCAAAAACCACAAATACAGTGGATTTTTTCTTACAAATAGGAAACGGAAGGCAAGGTTCCCAATTTTCTATGCCGGACATTGTGCGCGAGGGTGAGCGGAATTCTATGCTTTTCCGATTTGCCTGTATGATGCAGGCAAAGGGCGCGTCAGACAGTGCTGTATTCGCAGCCACCATGGAAGAAAATACTTCAAAATGCAATCCATCCTTGACGGAAAAGGAAATACGAATCATCGTAAACAGCGCTTTGAAATATGAAAAAGGGAAACCTATCCATATTGATGAAAATGGTGCTGCAAGCCAGGGGTGGAGAGCACCAATTTTTCAAACAACGGAAAAAGGAGTTATTAAGCAGACGATTGCCAATATGTGCGAGGCTATTGAATATGATGAACGTTTATGGGGACATATCAAATACAACACACTGTCATATTCGCCATTCGTAGTTGGGGACTTGCCATGGGAGCATATTAATAAATACAGGGAATGGAACAACGCAGATGACAGCAACTTAAAGAGTTATATTGAAAGCCGGTATGGGTTAAAAAGCATGGAAAAGATTATGGAAGCACTCAATGTTGTTATGAATCGAAATCCGTACAACCCGGTAAAAGAAATGCTGGAAAGTCTTTATAAAAAGTGGGACAAGAAAACAGGATATATTGAAAATCTTCTTCCTGATTATTTAGGAGTCGAAAAAACGGATTATGCCACCGAGTGCATGAAATTATTTATGCTAGGAGCGATTAGCAGGGCATATTATCCGGGATGTAAATTTGATTATATGCCAGTATTCGTTGGAAAACAAGGAATTGGGAAAAGCACGTTTCTGAGACTGCTTGCCATGAACAATTCCTGGTATAACGATAACTTTAACACCGTAGAAGGAGATAAGGCGCCAGAGAAACTGCGCGGAATGTGGATGGTGGAACTGGCAGAACTCTTAGCTACTAAGAAAGCAAAGGAAGTAGAGAGTATTAAGGCCTTTTTAACTTCCACTGTCGATACTTACCGTCCTCCCTATGGACGAAGGACAGAGCAGAGACCAAGGGTCTGCGTATTTGCCGGAACGACAAACAATGACCACTTCTTAACGGACCGGACTGGAAACAGACGTTTTCTTCCAATCGTAACAAGGAAAGAATATGTGAAGAAATCTATGTTTGAGAACCAGGAGGCTGTCATTAGGGATTTTGAAAATGCCTGGGGAGAAGCCATGCAGTTATTCAAAGATGCGAATGAAAAGCCGGTTTTGATTCTTCCAAAGAAGATGCAGGAATACGTAGAGAACAAGCAAGCAGAATACATGGAAGAAGATGTACGGGTAGGAATTATACAGGAGTGGCTGAATCATACAAAAGAGGAACGTGTATGTGTAGCAATGCTGTATGAGGTTGCTCTTGGAAATGAAAGCAAAAAGCCCGCAAGATACGAGTCGAATGAATTGCATAGTATCATGGCAAACAGCATCACAGGATGGAAAAAAATAGAAAACAGCACTGGAGGACGGGCACGCTGTGGAAACTATGGAACACAGATTTGTTATGTCCGGGATGGTGATGGCTTCGTTGAATTATCAGAAGATTCTGAAATACCATTCTAAAATAAATCAATTATCCTACAATAATGCTTGCGACACTTTACTTTGTTAAAGTTGGTAACACGCTAGTAACGGGATAGTAACAGGCTAGTAACGCCTGAACCCCTTGATTTTACTGGGTTTTTAAGGAAATGTTACTAGCGTTACTAAAAAATAGTATATAAAAGGAAAAAGTATATAAGACAAAAAAGGGGGTTATAAGGATTTTTGATAAAATTGATAACACAGTAACAGTTAATAACATTTTGGAGAAATATCTATGGATTTAAAATATTATAACATAATGTTTGTGGATATCTGGAAACTTTTTAAAGAATACAGCCAGCCAGATGGGAGCAGCCAATTTTGGAGCAGCTATAAAACAGCAGTAGACCAACTGGACAGGAAATATAAGCGCTCAGAGCTATTCCGAAATCTGGCACTGGCAGTGACAAAGGAGTTGGAGAGAATTGAAAAGCAAAGTTAATCAAGAAAAAGAAGAACATGTAATACATGTCTGTTATCTCTGTGGAAAGACCGTTGAGGATGAAGACTACGAATATATCAGAACTAGGAGAAAAACAGATATCTGGATGCATAAGCGGTGTGTACCGAAGGGAAGGAGTGAGAAGAATGCTGCATGTGATAGATAATTACTACGTACAGACAAACAATTATGGGTATAGCGTTTTAAGAGATACAGGAAAAACAGAACCCAAAGACAGGTGAGCAGACATACATCACCCTTGGATATGTTGGGACAATCAAAGAGGCGCTTGAGCTGGTTAAGAAGGACATTGTACATAACCACATTAAGGCGAATGATATGGAGCTTGCACAGGCTCTTGGGTATATCCGGGAGCAGACGGACAGGATATTGAAAGCTATGGTAGGGATTGATATATGACAGGAAAAATGGATAGACATTGCAGCATGTGCGCCTGCTGGCAATACAATGAGCGCATTGAGCAGAAACATGGCATGGGTTCCGGCATCTGCAAGCGTGATAGCGAAGTTAAGGGATGTGACAGGAAAGCGTGTCTGCTGTATGAGGAAAGGACAAAAACATGACAAGACAGGAAGCTGAGCAGCTTATACGGGAAAGAGGATTCCGAATCTGGGCAATCCTGGGAGATAGAGAATTCCAGGCTATGGATGAAGGTGGAATTAATCTCTTTGTGGACTGGGGGCAGGATAATTTCCGTCTGGTCTGGATGGTACCAAGGTCCATATTCCAAGTGACGTGTCCGGAGTGCGGGCCATTCTCCTGGGATAAACAGTTTTACAGGATGTACGGGAGATTTAAGAATCTGATTGAAGAGATTGTTTGCAAGATGGATGGAGGAAACAGAGATTGAACAGAAAAGAAGAACAATGGAGAAATGAGGGTGCAGCTTATGCGCTCCGGGTAGTGAAAGATAAAGGCGTAGATGGTCTGGAAAGAGATTTGAGGTGTCGGGGTGTTTGTGGAATATCCGTTGTAGTCCCGGAAGAACATCTTAAAAGCATGTATTTGGTGCTACTGCACAGGTTATCAGACACAATCAGAACATTAGCTCTATGGACGTTATACGAGGACTATGGATGGAGAGGGAAACGTCTGAAACAGTATATTGAGCGGATGCTGAGGCACACGATGGTTTGTGATAGCTGGGATGCATATGCAAACCGCTATGTGAAGGTCTCTGACATGATGAAGGAATTAGAGGAACAGTGTGGTGTTGAATCCGCCTGGGAGGAAATGGAAAGCAATCTAAGGGAAGCAGACAGCAAGAACAGATATATTTCCGTAGACCTGGCAGTAAAAACACTTTTGGACGCAGGATACGAAGAATCCGCTGCATTGATTTTAAAAAAGTGGCAGGATAATAGGGAGGTGTAGACATGGATAAGAAAGATTTAATCCCCGGAAAAACCTATCTCCGCAAGCACAAAGCAACTATGCACAGCAGATACGGCAACAAAGAAGCTGAAGCAGAGGGCTATATCGAATGTATGCAGGTGACACCGGCAGGGGCAGTATTTTATCAGAGCGGAAATGTACTTAAGCTGAAGGATGAGGAGATAGAAAAGGAAGTGAGGGAGATATGAAAAGTGAATTGATTATTGATTGTTTTGCTGGAGGAGGTGGAGCAAGTGTTGGAATTGAGATGGCACTTGGAAGACCTGTTGATATTGCAATTAACCATGATCCAGAAGCTATACGGATGCATAAAGTGAACCACCCAGATACAATTCACCTGACAGAAGATATTTTTAAGGTTGATTTGCAAAAATACGTCAAAGGCAGAAAAGTTGCACTGATGTGGGCAAGCCCGGATTGTACCAGCCACAGCAAAGCAAAAGGTGGACAGCCACGTAAGAGAGGACTTCGTATTCTTCCTTGGGCGGTATATAAACATGCAAAACAGATTTTGCCAGAAGTAATAATCATGGAAAATGTGGAGGAAATACAGCAGTGGGGTCCTCTGGATAAAAAAGGGTATCCAATTAAGGAACGACAAGGCGAGGATTATAAGAAATTTATTACGGCAATGAAGAGTCTTGGTTATGCGTTTGATAGTCGGGAACTGGTAGCAGCAGATTATTGTGCACCAACAACACGAAAACGCTGGTATGCAATTTTTCGTAGAGATGGAAAGGATATTATCTGGCCGGAGCAGACACATTTTAAAGATTCGGAACCGAAGTGGAAACAGTGTGGAGAGTTTATTGACTGGTCAGATCTTGGGAAGTCCATATTTGGGAGAAAAAAGCCTCTTGCAGAAGCCACGCAGAAAAGAATCGCAAATGGAATCAGGAAATATATTCTTGAAAATCCAAAACCGTATATTGTGAAAAATGATGAGGCTGTTGCATTTTTAATCCAGTACCACGGTGAGCAGAAGGCTGGAGAGTCCAGAGGGCAGTTGCTTTCGGAACCAATCAAAACCATAGATACAAGCAACAGATATGGTTTAGTAACAGCGTTTATTACAAAATATTACAAGACCGGAATCGGGCAGGGGTGTGATGAGCCGTTGCATACCATCACTACATCACCAGGACATTTTGGCTTAGTATCTGCTTTTCTCATTAAATATTATGGCTCTGGATGCGGCCAAGAATTAAAAGAACCACTTGCAACTATTACAACAAAAGACAGGTTTGGACTCGTGAATGTGATTATAGATATTGCAGGAGAAAAATATATCATCAAGGATATTTTCCTCCGGATGCTGAAACCTGAGGAGTTGAAGCTTATGCAGGGCTTTCCAAAGGATTACATTATTAACCGGGATATAAACTGGAAACCATATCCAATCAAGGAACAGGTTGCAAGAATCGGAAACAGTGTAGTGCCAGTTATGGCGGAAGCATTGGTGAAAGCAAATTGCCCATATCTAAAAATTGGTGAAAGAATGGGAAATATAAAGATAATGAACGATGAGCAGCAGTTAAGGTTTGCGTAAATCAAAGTTAAAAGAGAGGTGTGGGAAGATGAATAAGAAGAAATGTGATGTGTGCGGAACACTGCTAGATTTAAACAAAGATAAAATATATTTGGTCAAAACAGTAAATTTCGTTACGAAAGGAGAAATGTATTCAGATGCAGTTGATTGTGAAAAGTGTGGTTGCCAGACTATCTTAAAAGAAAGAGAGGTGAGAGTTAATGGACGAAAAGAAAGTTAGAGAAGCAATCAAAGCATTAAAAATTACAATTGATATAGGCAAACAAAAGATTGAGTATAACAAAACTTTTGAACCTAAAAATGATAATGAGCCGATAGAGAAAAGTATTGAACATGCAAAAACTGCAATCGAAGCACTGGAAAAGCAGTTGCCGAAAGAAATTAAGGCTATTAATCCTGAGCGTAGTGAAGAATCTGGAGATGTTGAATTTTGTTGTCCGAATTGCAACAGTCATTACTTATGTGACATAACAGACGTACCGAACTATTGCCCCGAGTGTGGAATTAGATTTGACACATAAAAGGAGAGTGAAATAAATGAGAGAAATCCTTTTTAAAGCAAAGAGAAAAGATAATGGCGAATGGGTAGAAGGGTATTACAGAGCAGACCCAGACTTAGATACACATTATATATGTGGTTGGAATTATTATGCATCTGAAAACGGGCTTGAAAGAGAACCGTTTGAAGAAGAAATCAACCCCGACACTCTCTGCCAGTACACAGGACTTACCGACAAGAATGGCGAGAAGATTTGGGAGAATGATATTCTTGTAGAAAAACATAAAGGTATTGTCACTATGAAATATCGTGTTGTATTTGATTTAGAAGAAGGTGCATGGATGCTTGAAACAAAATCCGGTGCAAGATATGGAATAGGTGCAGTAAATCAAAGGCATTTTGAGGTTTGTGGAAACATTTTCGATAATGCAGATTTGTTGGAGGTGAAGTGATATGACAGAACAAACAAGAACCTGTGCCACATGCACAGAAAATGACGGAGGCCTGTGCGATTTAAAAGGCATCCTGATAGAAGATGATGATACATGCGAAAGATGGAGAAATAAGCAAGCAGACTGGCGGGAACATATGCTGCATACGTTTCTGGCCGGGCATTAAGCAGTTAAAATGGCAAAGTTAATATTATTCCCAACACACAAGGACTACTGCGGAAAATGCAAATATAGCGGTGCTAATGGAGGATGCGAAAGCGAGAAATACAAAAGAAATTCATACAAAGTATGTTGCGTATGGAAAAGATGCCCATACAGAGTAGAAAGAAGGGAGAAAGCGTATGATTAATATTGTTGATGATTACAACCCCACAAACGGAGATAAAATCAGGGAAATGACAGATTCAGAACTTGCACAGATTATCATGTGTCCGCATGACATAGATCCGGATATATGCATAGCGGAGAAAAAAAAAGACTGTTATGAGTGCTGTTTAAAGTATCTACAGCAGCCGGCAGCAGAAGCGAACTAAATTAACCTTTAGGAGAGGAGAATAAAAATGTATGGTGGCTATTTTGAAACAAAAGAACAGGCAGAGAAATATAAGAAAAAACATGAATTATATGCTATGATTCCGTTTTTTTCTCCAGCTAAAAAGAAATGGTGTCTAATTTTCGATTTGAAAGTAAAAGATTCAATTAAGCTTTAAGGGGAGGAGTAAAGAGGATGACAGGTAGAGAATTAAGTAACAAATTAAATTATTTAGGGATGGAAAGAAGAATTAGGAAGCTGGCCTTGGAAGAAAAATTGGAAACAGCAGAAAAAATTGCGGTAATGACAGAAGTAGAGGTTTGTGAATTGATTTCAAAAAAGTATGAGGTGGTTTATTCCGAAGCAGAAGAAATTGGTCTTGTACGCAAAGATAAAATGAAAGAATACAATTCTTTAGTAAAAGTTATTTCGCGTTAAAATGAAATTTAAAGAAGGTGACTAAATGGAAGACAGATGCATATGTTGCGGAGAAATAATCCCAGAGGGAAGGCAAGTATGTTGGGAATGCGAGAAAGGAGAAGAGTATGATAAAGAACGGTTCGGGGATTCCAGACCCTGTTTTAACACAGGCCATGTGGGGAATTCGACAGGAAGAGAAAACAAGAGAACTGGAAAAGAGACATGGCGTATACAGAGGAGAATATTACCAGGTGTTGGTAGAAAGAACCTCAGATGACGCAAGGACGTATAAAACAGTAAAAGAATACAGAAAAATGAAAGTAATCGGAGTATATCCAAATATCGTTACATTAAAAGATAAAAGAGGATTTATAGAGAGCTTTCGTTGGAACGATTTTTACAAGAAAAGGAAGTGATTCCATTGGAGAAAAGACTAAGAGACATGACCTGGGAAGATTATGGGATATCCAAGAACCGCTACAAGGAACTAAAAGCCTTCTGTCTGCAATATGACGAAAAGAAAAGCAAGATAAAGTACGGAATATCAGCCATGCAGTATGATGGCCAGCCAAAAGCACGTAACACAGGAAGCCAGGTAGAGAACCAGGCAATCGAAAATGAAATCTACAAAAGAGACTGTGCCATGATAGAAGAAGCGGCTATAAGGGCAAACCCTGAGATATGGAGGTACATACTAAAATCTGCAACCAAAGGAATTCCATATGAATTTATAGAGTATGACGAAGAACAGGGAAGAATTCCAATGGGGAAAACAGATTTTAATGCAAATAGGAGATTATTTTACTATAATCTGCATTGTTTAAAAATTGGGTTCAAATTGAGCAACTATCCATGATATTATGATATCGGGTAAAGTTGAAACAAAGGAAATAACTTCCCCATTTTGGTTTTGACTCCTTCGTGTGTATCGAACGGCAGCAGGGTGTCACAGCCCTGTTGTTGTATCAGGCTCAGACGGTAACGCCTTTGCAGAGAAAAGCATAGAGACCGTCAATCCTCTTTTTATGTACAGGTATTTTATTGTATGTGCCGGCACGGAGGCAGTCTACTTCATGGTTATGTTACTGCCATATCAAAATCAGTCGCAGAAGGCTGGAAACCATCAGGCAACCGGTATAACGGCACATATGGGTTGCAAGTTTGGAAAGTAGCTCAGTTGGTAGAGCGGTGGACTTTTAATCTACATGTCTCAGGTTCGATTCCTGGCTTTCCGATTTGACTAGAAAGAATTATAAACCAGCTGACTGTGGTAAACACTTTCAGCACATAAGACATCTGGCAGCAGTCAGGTGTCTTTCTTTTACAAAATATGGACCCTTAACTCAGTAGGTTAGAGTACCCGGCTCATAACCGGGCAGCCCTGGGTTCGAATCCCAGAGGGTCCATTTACAAAACGAAACGAAAAGGAAGGTGAGGTGATTGCCACGAAAACCAGATGAGAGGATAGAAAAAGCAAAAGAAATGTTCCTGAAAGGCTTGAAATTAGTTGAGATTGCAAGTCAACTAAACCTTCCAGAAGGGACAGTCAGAAGATGGAAAAGCACACATAAATGGGATAGCGAACGTTCGGATAAAAAAAGCGAACGTTCGGAAAGAAAAAAAGAAGAAAATAAAAATAAAGAAGCCATTGCAGAAGCGGTTGAGCAGGTGATAGAAAATGCTGAACTTACCGATAAGCAAAGGCTTTTTTGCTTGTGTTATGTGAAATGCTTTAATGCTACAAAGGCATATAAGAAGGCATACGGATGTAGTTATGAAACGGCAATGACAGAAGGAAGTAAAACCCTAAGAAACCCTAAGATAAAGGTAGAAATTATCAGGTTAAAGCAAAACCGCCTAAACCGGGAAATGCTAGACGAATCTGATATTTTCCAGAAGTACATGGATATAGCCTTTTCAGACGTAACGGATTTCGTAGAATTTGGCCAGGAGGATGTCCCAGTGATGGCAGTTTATGGACCGGTACAGGTAAAAGATGAGGAAACAGGAGAAAAGAAAACCCTTACGAAAAGGGTGAATGTTGTTCGCTTCAAAGATTCCTCAGAAGTAGATGGAACCCTAATTGCAGAAGTAAAGCAGGGGAAAGATGGTGCAAGTATTAAGCTACCGGATAGAATGAAAGCCCTGAAATGGCTTGCAGAACATATGGACATGGCAACAGAAGAACAAAAGGCAAGAATTGAAATGATGAAGCAGAAGAGCAACGTACAACAGGAAGAAGAGGATGGGGTGACGATTATAAACGATGTGCCAGGAAGTTAGAATTTCAGATATTATCATACCGAAATATTATAAGATTTTTAACGATAAAAGCATCCGCCACATTATCCTAACATCTGGACGTGCGGGAACGAAATCCAGCTTTGCAGCAGTCCGAGCAGATTATCAGATTGTTTCAGATGCAAACGGTTCTGTTGTGGTGCTCAGAAAACATCATAACAAACTTAGGAAAACCGTTTATAAAGAAATGCTGAGAGGGATTGGCAGGCTAAAAATAAAGAAAACAGCTTTTAATATTACAAAATCCCCCATGGAAATTAAGTATAAAAAAACAGGCGCCACGATTTATTTTTCTGGTTCTGATGGTATAGACGATACGAAAGGAATTATTGATGAAGATAAACCGATAAAGCTGGTTATTTTGGATGAGCTGACAGAATTTTTTGAAGATGGAGAGGGCGAAGACGAACTACAGAATATAGAGGCGACCTTTATTAGAGGAAACGCGGCAGGATTCCAAATGATATACCTGTACAATCCGCCAAAGAATCCGAATGCTCCAATCGTAGAGTGGTGCAAAAAAATGGAAAAACGTCCTGACTGTGTTCATATACATACCGATTATCGGGACGTACCACAGGAGTGGCTTGGAAAAGACCTGGTGGAATCCGCTGAAATGATGAAGCGTTTAGATGAAAAGCAATATAACTGGGTATGGCTTGGACTTAGCACAGGAGTGGATGAACTTATCTACTACATGTTTTCAGATAAACACAAAGAGAGGCCTTCACAGAAGCATTACCAATTAATCGGTATAGGTGTGGACTATGGGCAGCAGAATGCGACAACCTATCAATGCTTTGGACTGGATATCTACAACAGAAAAATAGAAGGGCTTGCAGAATATTACTATTCAGGAAGAGATGAAGGGAAGCAGAAAGCGCCATCTGAGTATGCGCTGGACTTTATTCAAATGACCGATTCTCTATACGAAGAATACACCTGCAACGTTTTCTATGTTTACATAGACCCATCCGCAAAAGGATTAGCAGAAGAAATAAAGAGGGCTGCAGCAGATAGGATGTACCAAGTATCAATCAAGGACGCAGATAACGCGGTAGCTCTTGGAATTTCCAGGGTGCAAAAATGCCTGACCTATCATATTCTGACAGTCAATCCTATACAGGAGAAGTTAATTGAAGAGTTCGGCCTGTATGAATATGACAAAAACTTGTTAGACAAAGGAAAAGAAGTGCCTGTTAAAGTAAAAGACCATGCCATGGATGCATTGAGATATTTGGTTATGGGACTATGGAACAAATTAAAATATTTCCTGCCAGCAGGAGAACGGGAGGATGAATCATGAACATAATAAAATACCTTAATAAGGCAGGATATGACACTGTAAATTCCGGGTTCTATACCTTGATTAGTGCATGGGAGAGTTGGTATCGGGCGAATGTGAAAAAGTTTCACAGGTATAAGGTATACAACGGAAAAGAACATATTACCTGCAAAAGATTAAGCCTTGGAATGGCAAAAAAACTGTCTGAGGATATTGCAGATCTGCTATTAAATGAGCGCGTACAGATTACCATTGATGATGAAAATACAAACACTTTTGTTATGAAAGTGCTGGAAGATAATAATTTCTCTGTGCTGGGAAATGATTACCAGGAAAAGAAGGCATACACGGGGACGGTTGCTTACGTTCCTTATCTGGATAAAATACGGGTAAATGAGGAATCTGGGGAGATTGTGGATGGCGGAGAAATAAAAATTAATTACGTTTCTGCCTCTGATATCTACCCATTATCTTGGTGTAACGGATACATTACAGAGTGCGCTTTTACCTTTTATAAAATAATCGGAACAAAGAAATATGCACATATACAAATGCATCTGCTAGAAAATGGATTGTATGTTATCGAAAATCATATAGTGGAATGCACGAATGGAGCCGGAAAAGAAATTCCTGTAGAAGATTGGAAAGAGTTAAAAGGACTTGAGAACCTCTCTCCTAAAATGGAAACTGGAATGAAAGAACGCCAATTTGTTATAGACAGGCTCAATATTACGAATAACTATGAGAAAGATAATCCAATGGGCGTTGCCATCTTTGCCAACAGTATAGATGTGCTACAGGGCCTTGATACTGTATATGATTCTTATATTAATGAGTTTGTGCTTGGAAAGAAGCGGATTTTTGTGGCGCCGGAAATGATGGGGACTGATATTTTTGGAAATCAGACGTTTGACCCTAACGATGTGGTTTTCTATCAGCTTCCAGAAGATGCATTAAAAGATGGCGGAAAGCCTATTGTGGAAATCAATATGGAAGTGCGTGCAGATGCGCATGAGAAGGGAATTAATGATAATTTGAACATGCTTTCCATGAAGTGCGGATTTGGACAAAACCACTATAAATTCGAAAATGGAAGCATACAGACAGCCACGCAGGTAGTTTCCGAAAACTCTGATATGTTCCGGAGTATCAGCAAGCATGAAATTATCTTGGAATCTGTGTTAAAGGAATTAATCCAGATTGTAGCAAGACTTGGAGCAGTACTTGGAGAACCAGTGAATCCAGAAGCTGAAATTGTGATTGACTTTGACGATTCCATTATTGAAGATAAGCAGGCGGAACGCCAAAGTGACAGACTGGATGTAAGCATGGGTGCACTTCCGTTGGTAGAATACCGGGCAAAATGGTACGGAGAAACCGAAGAAGAAGCTGCAAAGCATGTTATCCAGGAAACGCTGGACCCGGACCCCGAGGAGGAATGATATCATGACACCGGAAGAAAAAGGGAGCCTTCCTCTTCAACTGGAAAAAAAGTTTTATGAACTTCAAGACAGGATTTTTTCCGATATCGTGAGAAGAATCCGAAAAACAGGAAAGATTACCAGTACAGCGGATTATCAAATCAATAAACTGCTGGTACTTGGAAATAGTACAGAGTTTATAGAACAGGAATTGAAACGTTTACTGGAGGCAAGTTATCCAGACATATGGGCTCTATACGATAAAGTATGTGATTGGGAATACGTCCGATATAAAGATGCTTACGAGCAGATAAATGGGAGTTTTGTTCCTTTGGAGGAAAATGAGCAGGTGCAGCAGTGGTCACATGCCGTTATAAATCAGACACGCAACGAATTAAAGAATATCACACAGTCTATGGGTATGACGGTCAATATCAGTGGGAAAGCAGTCTTTACTCCTCTAGCAGAATATTATCAAATGTATTTGGATAGAGCCTGTTTGGATATTGTAACAGGAGCTTTTGATTATAATACAGTGCTCCGTAGAGTTGTAAAGGAAATGACTGCTTCTGGAATTCGCTCTATTGATTACGGGAAGTCTGGGTATAGCAACCGGGTGCCTGTAGCAGTTCGTAGGGCTGTTATGACGGGAGTTTCACAGCTTAGCGCACAAATTAATGAAATGATAGCAAAAGACCTTAAAACAGACACATACGAAGTCACATGGCACGCAGGACACAGACCTTCTCACTGGTGGGGAGGGAATATGTACACTTATGAAGAGTTAAAATCAATATGTCACCTGGGTCAAGGTGATGGGCTTTGTGGCTGGAACTGCCGACATAGTTATCTGGCTTTTGTTTCGGGCTATTCTATCCGTACTTATACACCAGAACAATTACAGGAATTGGAGAGAAGGGAAAAGCAGACAAAACAATACCAGGGCAAAGAGTATACCCAGTACCAGGCAGAACAGACCCAGAGAAAAATGGAAACCAAGATGCGGGCACAAAGAGCTTATGCAAAACAACTGCAGCAAGGAAAAGCAGATAAGAGTGATATTATAGCTGCGAAAGCAAGATATTTGAACACTTTGCACCAGTACCAGAAATTTTCTAAAATAATTGGGCTTCCAGAGCAAATGGAGCGCGTCTATATGGACGGGCTTGGCCGGGTAGCTCCGTAGTGGTATCAAGAAAGGGAAAATATGAAGTTAATTAAATATGGGGAGAAGTCCTGCCAGGGTATGTTCCTGGCCTCCCTGAAAGTAACGTAAGACATGGCGGAATGCTGTGTCTTATTTTAATACATGAAAATAGAAAGGACATGGAATTATGAAACTAAAACTTGTGAAACATGGGGAATTTTTAGGAACAGTATGTGATTTTTATGTAGATGAGGAAAACAACATCTATATGAGCAGGACACAGATTGGATATGCATTGCAGTATAAAGACCCTGCAAATGCAATTAAGAATATTCACAATAAAAATCATGATAGATTTGATAAATATTCTGTAGTATTAACGGGTGCTCAGTTTGAACCCCCGTTAAAGAACAATAGTAAAGCGCAGAAAGTGTATATGTACAATGAATTTGGAATATATGCCATGTGTGCACGTTCAAGACAAGCTGTTGCGGATGATTTCAATGATTGGGTAGCGGAGGTTATATCTTCAATCAGAAAGAATGGTTACTACATAGCTGCTGAAAAAGACAGCAAATGGCTTGGAATCCGTAATGAATCCAAACAGGCAAGACGATATGAAACAGACCAAATCAAACTCTTTGTGGAGTATGCAAAAGAGCAGGGAAGTAAAAGCGCAGATAGATATTATATGATATTTACAAAACTGATAAACAGCAAGATTGGAATTCAAAGCGGAAAGCGTGATGAACTGTCCCAAGAAACGCTTATGGAACTAAAATCTTTGGAAACGCTGGTTAAAATGCGAATTCGTAAACTTATAGAGAAGAAGACACCTTATAAGAAAATATATCAAGATGTGAAAATGTTGGTGGAGGAGTTTTAGGATTTCTAGGAGGAGATTGCGTGTATAACTGGATAGAGAACTTTATTCTTAGAATAAAACAGCGTTTTTGCAAGCATAGATTCAAAAAGCGTTACAGCAAAAAGAAACAATGCTATGAATACCGTTGCATAAAGTGCGGAAAAGGAGTAGGAATGACTACAATAACCTATATAGATAAGGGTTTAATTATTGACGGTCACGCAGAGAATCCGGTAGCCTGCCATGGGATTTCTGCTATTGGCCAAATGGTAGCAAACTTTGTTGAAGAACGTGACTGGGGGAAAGTTCATATTCGTGACGGGCATCTGGAAATCACAGATGTAAAGGATGAGGTTTGCGGAGATACATTATTCCAGGCTATGAAAATTGCATTTGAGGATATTGCACAGCAGTATTCAGATTGCGTAAAGATTGTATGGGATTAGAAAGGCGGTGGTCCGTAATCTCCCTTTGGGACGCGGGGTGAAGCGTCTTATTTTTGTGTCCAAAACGTGAAGACATAAAAAGCTCAGGGAGCCTGTCGAGGCGAAACGGAGGTAGAAAGAATGAAGTGCAGAATGAATTTACAGCTTTTTGAAGACGGTGCAGGAGCTGGCTCTGTAAATACACAGAGTGGAAATACCGGGACTGGAAATGGCGGCCAGAATACCGCTGGGAGTGCTGCCGGTGCACATGGAACCGGAACGTATACCTATGAGCAACTGGAAGAAATCGCAAACGCAAGGGTAGAAAGGTCAGAAAGAACAGCACTTGCTAATTTCTTCCGCAGTCAGGGAATGACGGAGGCAGAGGTTACACAGGCTATTTCTGATTTTAAAACACAGCGTGCGGCAAACCAGCCGAATACAGAACAGTTGCAGCAGGAAAGAGACAATGCCCTGAAAAAAGTAGAACAGATGGAACAGGAAAAGGTACTTACTTCTAAAGGAGTTAAAACAGAAGATCTGGACTATGTCATGTTTAAAATCTCCAAAATGGTGGATGAAAAGACAGATTTCAAGAAAGCTGCTGAGAAATTCTTGAAGGAAAATCCACGGTTTACGGGGCAGTCATACCGGGTAGTAAGTACAGGAGTACAGACCGGAGGGGCGGAAGGAACAGAAAAAGGAAACGATTCTATTAATGCAGCAATCAGAAGAGCTGCAGGGAGGTAAAAGATGAACAGAAACAGAATGAATCTTAGATTATTTGAAAATGATGCAAAATTAATTGACAGAAGCGGTGCTGACACACTGATTCCAGAGGAAAGAGCAAGAGAGATTATCCAGGGTGTGGTGACACAGTCTGCTGTACTCTCAAGAGGTCGGAGACTTCCGAACATGTCCAGCAAAACCTATAAAATGCCAGTCTTGGACATGTTGCCGATGGCATATTTCGTAAATGGTGATACTGGACAGAAGCAGACAACCAAAATGGCATGGGACAAGAAATTTATTACTGCGGAAGAAATTGCGGTAATTATTCCAATCCCAGAGGCTGTTCTGGATGACTCCGAATATGACATTTGGGGAGAAGTAAGACCAAGGGTAGAGGAAGCGTTTGGAAAAGTAATTGATGGTGCGGTTATCTTTGATGTAAACAAACCTTCTACCTGGCGTGACGGCCTGGTTGCTACTGCAACCAAAGCAGGAAGTGTAGTAACCTTAGGTGCAAGCGACCCTCTGTATGACAAAATCATGGGCGTGGATGGCGTGATTGCTAAAGTAGAAGAATCGGGCTTCTTCGTAACCGGACATATGGCGGATATTTCCATGAGAGCAAAATTGAGAGGATTAAAAGACAGCACAGGACAGCCAATCTTTAAATCTGATATGCAGAACGGAACTACCTATAGCTTGGATGGTTCCCCGATGAACTTCCCGAATAACGGTGCGTTTGACAAATCAAAAGCTCTGATGATTTCCGGGGACTTTTCTCAGCTAACTTATTCTATCCGTCAGGATATTACCTTTAAACTGTTTACAGAGGGCATTGTACAGAATACAGATGGAAGCATTGCTTACAACCTTATGCAGCAGGATATGGTAGCATTAAGAGCAGTTATGCGTCTTGGCTGGGAGATTCCGAATCCGATTAATTCCTTGCAGCCGAACAAAGCAAAACGCTGCCCATTTGCGGTATTAAAGGCGGGGGAGTAATCCCCTCCGACAATACTGCCTTACCTGCCGGAGGAAGCAAGAGAAAGGCAAGGGTGAAAAAGAATGATAAAGGTGACGTTTGATTTTTATGTAAATGAATATGGCGGAAAGGTCATTCCAGATGATTTGGAATTGAAACAACCGGTTTTGAAAGCAAATACCTACCTGAAAAATCTTATGCACCAGGAGCCAAAGGAAGAGGCAATGGAACTTATTAAGATGTGCCTGTGTGAAGTAGCAGAATTAATTTATCAGGAAGACTGCAGAAAGGCGGAACACGGTGGCAGAGAGATACAATCTGAGAATACAGATGGATATTCTGTAACATATGCCACAGAAGCTGAGGCTGGAAAAATCGCCACAAATTCTTTGCAAACAAAAGTTTATGCCGTAATTAGACGATACCTTTCTGGCACTGGACTTTTATATGCGGGGGTGAATTGCAATGCTCACAAATGCAGTGATTACGATTTTTAACCGTTTCCCAAGCCGGGAAGAAAAGAAAATCATTTATGTTCCTCATGTAATATCGCATGCCTGGTTCCATACAAATCAGAAGAGCAGTGTTGGGGAGCGCGGGTTGTCCAGTGCAGATGAGTATAAAATCAGGATTCCCTACGAGGAATGCAGTACATGGCTTCCAGAAAATGATTTTAAAGAACTTGCAAATCCCAAAGGACACTGGACTGTACAGAATGGGGATTTTTTCCTGGTTGGAAATTGGAACAAAGGAACAGTGAGAGGAATTGATGAAATCAAAAAGAAGTTCTCAGGAACGGTTGGAACAGTACTCAGCCATTCCGAGAACTTTTTTGGTTCTTCTAAGCACATACGGATAGGCGGTGGTTCCTAAATGGCAAAAATTAAATTGCAGATAGACCCTACAGATAAAATCCTATTAAAGAGAAACCTGAATAAAAACGGGAAAGGGCAGCGCTTTTTTACTCACGAAGTAAGGCGATTATCTACGCCTTATGTACCATTCTTATCCGGGTATCTGTCGAATGGCTCTGTAACAGAAACACCAGGTACGATTACCTATAACGCTCCTTATGCAAGGCGGCAATATTATGAGAACAAGGGAAAGAACAGAACAAAGCACCCACAGGCCGGAAGCCATTGGACAGAAAGATGTTGGGCTGACCGCGGGAAAGAGATTGTACAGGCAACTGCAAAGTTCTGTGGAGGGAAAGCAAAATGAGTATTGCAGGGAAAATTACGGATTTTATTAAGACATGCCCGTTTTTACAGGATTTTGAAAGCATGTTCCCGAAGGTGGATTTCGACAATCTGGAAGAAGATGCAACTGCATATTGTATAGAAAGCACTCCGGCAGAGCCAATTTTGAAGCGCTATACCAATGGCGATACCCTTCGGCAATATGTTTTCTCCCTTTGCTCCAGGGAATGGTACGGACCAGAAGAGAACCAGGATACCTCAGAGTTCTACGAGAAATTCGCGGACTGGTTGGAGGAATGCACAGAAAATGGCACGCTTCCGCAATTACCTGGGAAATTGGAAAGCAAATCTATCCGGGCAACCACAGATGGTTATTTATATGCGGCACAGGAAAATAAGTGCCAGTACAGAATACAATGTCAATTTGTTTATTATAAACGGAGGTAGAGAGAATGAGAAAAATGAATTTACAGCTTTTTGAAACTACACAGAAAGGAGTTGTTGGACGCTGGCAGCACCCAGGATATCTGGATGTATCTGGAGGGGCAAGCCAAGCACAGTATGAGCTTCTTGGTTTTGGAGTAACACAGTTGGATGATTCTCCGTCCGCACAAACATCTTCTAAACGCTATGTGAATCAGAAATCGGCAACACAGACCATTGGTTCTTACGAATGGACCGCACCTTTAGAGTTTGACTTGATTCGTTCCGAGAAGGCGATTGAATTTATTGCCGGTATTGGAGAAAACGAAAAGACAGGTGCAGAAGCAGAAACTTACTACGTCTTGGTTTACCTTGAGAAACCGGTAGCAGAAACAGAAGGAAGCTATGAAGCAAAAAGAAGAAAGGTTGCTGTAGAAGTATCCGAATTCTCTGATAACGATGGAGAAATGCAGGGTTCCGGAAATCTTCTGGCTGTTTCCGACTGGGAAATCGGAACTTTTGACACGAAAACTAAGGCATTTAAAGCGAAGGGGGAGTAATTCCCCCTGTTAAAAAAGCCTTGAGTAACAGGGTGGCGGCAAAAGGCAGGAGAAAGGAGAAAACACATGAAGATTAACGGAGTGGAGTTAGAATTTGAATTATTTGATGCAGACAGCGAAGAATTGAAGAATCGGTATTTCCAGGAATTGGAGAAAATGAAAACAATCAAAGCCGATATGCCAGATGGGACAGAGCGTGAGAAATCCGTTTATCTGTGTCGGAAGGTGAAGGGATTATTTGACCATGTGTTTGGCGAAGGAATGGGAGAAGAAATCTGCGGAGCTGGAAACAATGCGTTGTTATGCATGAGAGCCTACAGGCAGTTAGTACATGAACAGATTCGGCAGCAGAATGAGTATGAGGAGATTCTTTCCAGTCTGAGGTGATAACGTGAATGTGTTAATGGAGAAATTTCCAAAAGAACTGGAAATACAGGGAAAATGTTGTTCCATAGGCTGGGATTTCCGCACTATCCTGTCCTGCAATGAAATGATAGAACAATGCCGGAATGAAATCACAGAAGGAGAATTATTAAAAATCCTGGAAACATTTTATAAGAACTGCAGGCATTACACGGAAGAACATGTGGAAAAGATGTTTTGGTTCTTCTCCTGTGGAAGAGAAAAGGAAAAGAAGATTTTTCCAAGAAAGATTGCGGGAATTAATGATAAACAGCCATTTGACTTTGAAAAAGATGCAGAGCTTATTTACGCAGGATTCCAGCAACAGTATGGCATTGATTTGCAGACCACAGAAATGCACTGGTGGCGCTTCATGATTCTTCTGGAAAATCTGGGAGAAGGAACCCGTCTTTCTAAAGTGATTGAGTACAGGACAAGGGACACATCTTCTAAACACCTATCTAAGGAAGAGCGGTCTTTTTATAAGGCTATGCAGCAATATTATGGTTTAGACAGAAAATACAGCAAGCAGGAAGATGAGATACTGAAAAAGATTGAGGAAGCTCTTATGAAAGGCGAAGATATTACAGAGCTATTAAGAGGTGGTGAGTAAATGGCAGATGGAAAAGTGGTTATTGAGACAGATCTGGATTCTTCCGGGATAGAGAAAGGAATTTCGAAACTTGGAAGTTTGACTACTAAAGGCTTAAAAACAGCCGCAACAACCATTACCGGAACAGCAGTTGCCCTTGAAGGAATTGGTATTGCGGCTGTGAAAGCCGGTTCAGATTTTGAAGCACAAATGTCCCGTGTAAAGGCTATCTCAGGAGCGGCTGGGACAGAATTTGAAAAGTTAAAAGACCAGGCAATTCAGCTTGGTGCAGATACTTCTTTCTCTGCCAGTCAGGCGGCAGAAGGTATGGAGAATCTAGCGGCTGCCGGATTTACAACGAATGAAATCATGGAAGCCATGCCGGGGCTTTTGGATATGGCGGCGGCCTCTGGTGAAGATTTAGCTAACAGTTCTGAGATTGCAGCATCTACATTAAGGGGCTTTGGCCTAGAAGCAGAAGAAGCGGGGCATGTAGCGGACGTACTGGCGGAAAATGCAAACCGCACGAACGCAGCAGTATCCGATACCGGAGAAGCAATGAAATACGTGGCGCCTCTTGCCAGGGCAGCAGGTATTAGCTTTGAGGAAACAGCGGCAGCTATTGGTATTATGGCAAATGCTGGTATCAAGGGTTCTCAAGCAGGGACTACGTTAAGAGGGGCAATCTCCCGTCTATCCAAGCCTACGGATGATATGCGAGATGCTATGGAAGAATTAGGAATTTCCTTCTATGATTCCAACGGAAAAATGAAGTCCTTGAGTGAACAGGTAGGTATGCTTGAAGGCGCATTTAGTGGCATGACAGACGAACAGAAGAATAACTATCTGGTAACTCTGTATGGACAAGAAGCATTATCCGGTATGCTGGCTCTGATTAATGAGGGACAGGGAAGTCTTACAGATTTAACAAAATCCTATGAGAACTGTGATGGAAGCGCCCAAAAGGCTGCTGATACCATGAGGGATAACTTAAAAGGTGCTATAGATGAACTTGGAGGTTCCGCAGAAAGTCTGGGTATTGTTTTTTATGAAGAGGTATCTGGGAGCTTGAAAGATACTGCTGAATCTGCAACAGAAAGTATTAATAACATCACAAAAGCCTTTCAGGATGGTGGAATGGAAGCTGCCATTGATGCGGCTGGTGATGAATTTGCAAATCTGGCTGTGAAGGCAGCAGAACACGCCCCTGATATGGTAGACGTTGCTATTGATTTTATACAATCGTTTACAGACGGGGTTGTGGATAACAGAAAAAAACTGTTAGGCGCAGCTGGTGATATTGCAGAGACTTTAGCAGGCGGATTAGCCGACTTGCTTCCAGGCGAACTGGAACGCCCGGTAGATGAGGCTATTGACGCTATCTCAGATTCCTTAAATTCCGGAGGATTAAAAAAGGCAGGAAAAACACTTGTTACTACTTTTGACAATCTGGTAGATGCGGCGGGAAATCTTGCAGAAAAAGCATTGCCTCCTTTAATAAAAGGGTTAGACTTGGCAGCAGAAAATCTGGATGTGCTTGCGGCATCTGCGGCAGCCGCATTTACAGCATTTAAGGGATATAAAGTAGTAAAAGAAACAAGTAGCGTGCTCAGCAAAGGGACAAAGGCATGGAAAGCGGCTTCGGATGCAGTAGATGTGTTTAATGCGGCTCAGTTAATTGCAATGGAATCCGGGATTAAATCCAATGCAACACTAACAGCAGGACAGACGGTCATTGGCTTATTGACTGGTAAAATTACTCTTGCAACAGCCGCACAGACTGCATGGAATGCGGTTATGAATGCAAATCCTATAGGATTGGTGATTACAGCAGTTGGGGCATTGGCGGCTGGATTGACAGTATATAAGCTAGCTACGGATGATTCTAAGGAATCTCAATATGCATTAACAGAAGAACAAAAGAAGGCCAATGAGGAAATCCATAAACAATATGAGGCTTACAAAGAATTGGATTCTGCAAGAAAAGAATCTATGGAAAGCATTAATGCAGAATACGGATATCTTACGCAGCTAAAAGATGAATTACAAGGGCTTCTGGATTCCAATGGGCAGGTAATAAAAGGGTATGAGGATAGGGCTAACTTTATTGTTAATCAATTATCCGAAGCACTTGGTATTGAAAAAGAAAAAATATGGGAAATTATCCAGGCCAATGGTGATTTAGGTGCTTCTATAGACCAGATTATTGAAAAGAAAAAAGCAGAAGCCATACTGAATGCTAATGAAGAAGCATATACAGCAGCAATTAGGGAAAAAGACGGAGCTCTTAAAAGATACACAGATAGTTTGTCTGCATATGATACTGCACAAAAAAATTATAACAACACTCAGGAAGCTGCAAATAAAGTAATGGATGAGTATTATTCATTACTGAAAACATCCCCAGAAGCTGCCAATGGATATTTGTTAGCAAGCAACGATATTTTGAAGGCTGCGGATGAAGCAAAGGCGGCATTTGAAGAACAAAAGAAAAAAACGCAAGAGGCAGAAGAAACCTATGTTGGCTATATTTCAACAATTCAAAATTACGAAGGCTTATCAGGCGCTATTATTTCCGGCGATGCTACAAAAATAAGTGAAGCAATGCTTAATGTTCAGAATAGCTTCATAACTGCTGAAAAAGGTACAAAAACCAGCTTAGAAAAACAAGTGAAGAATATGCAGGAGAATTATGCCGCATTAAAGCAAGCTGTTGAAGATGGAGTACCAGGCGTCACACAGTCTATGGTGGATGGGGCCAAGCAAATGGTCGAAAAATCTAAAATAGAATTAGATAAGTTTCAAGAAAGAGCAAAAGAATCTACCGGAAAAGCTGGGGACAGTGCCGCTCAAGGGTTTGCAGAAAAAACGCCTGCTATAGTAAGTGCTGTTGAAATAGCTGCACAATCGGCAATGGAAAAATTAAATTCTAAATCACCGGAATTTCAACAAAGCGGTAAAAACTCAGGAGATTCACTTAATCAAGGTTTATCTAGTACAAAGCCAGCAATCGACGCAACTTCTCAAGATATATCGAATTCTTTAAATGAGAAATTAGGTTCAGCGGATACGCAATCCACAGGAGCAAGAAAAACAAGTGAGTATAATTTAGGACTTGGAAGTAATAAAGGTCAAATTGATATTACGTCGAAAAATATTGCGAAATCTTCTGTTACGTTGTTAGGTAGCGAAAATACAAAAAACACCGGAGCAAAGAAAAGCTCTGAATACAACAGCGGACTTGGAAGTAATAAAAGTGCTGTTGATTCTACTTCAAAAACGTTGTCAAATACAGCGAATAACTCAATGGGTTCCTCCGACACAGGCAGTACAGGAAAGAAACAATCAAGTAAATATGTAGATGGAATATTAAGTAAAAAAAGTGCATCCGAATCAGCCGGAAAAAGCTTGGCAAACAAAGCGGATTCCGGAGCAAAATCTGTGGATGGAAGCAGTGCGGGTTCTGGTTTTGGTTCCGGTTTTGTTTCTGGCATTAATAGTTGGATTGGAAGTGCTGTAAGTGCAGCGGCCAACCTTGCAGCAAGCGCTTTAGCGGCGGCAAAAAATTTCCTTGGTATTCACTCTCCGTCAAGGGAGATGAAAGCTGTTGGTAAATATTTCGGACAAGGCTTTGAACAAGGTATAGAAGGAGAGGAAAAACAGGTACAGAGAATATCTGAAAATCTTTCCAGAATTGCCTTAGAATCCATGGACATGTCCGCTATTACAGAACGTATGCATGAAGTCATGGCAATGAACACAAATCGTGTTACAAGGCAGATAACGAGCCAAAATATCCATGTGCAGCATGCGATTTCAAATGATAGTAATAGATTGTCGGAGAGAGAAGCAAAGATAATCGGAAAAGCGGTGGCTGATGTTGTAAATGAACATATGGAAGAATTTAAAATTGTGTATAACAACAGAGAATTTGGCAGAGCAGTGAGGGAGGTTCGGAAAAGTTGAAAATTTATTACCAAACAGGTGTAGGAAATAAAAAAATAAACTTAGACCGCATTCCCTATTGGATGCAGACAGGAAATTTTCTGAATTACTCCTGGGATTATGTAATGTCTGGTAAACGAGTAAAAAAGCTGGATAAAACGGTAAAAGAAAAAGGATTTACCATTACCATATTCGGAAGAACGCAAGAGGAATATGATTCAAATATAAATTTCTTGCATGAGGCATTTGAAAAAGATGTATTGGATAATATTCCTGGCCGGCTCTATTTTGGAGATTATTATTTGAAATGCTTTGTTTATGCAAGTGAAAAAGAAGAATGGGAAAGTGGATGCTATTCTGTGGACGATACATTGTCACTGATAGAAGTGCATCCATACTGGGTTAAAGAACACACCTATAGCTTCGGCTTGAGCGAAGTGACATCTAACAAAAATAAGCGCTATGCAGGACGTTATCCGTATCGGTACGCAAATGGACTGAGTGAAACTTTTTTGATAAATGAGCATTATGCAGAGTGCAACTTCCGAATGAATATCTATGGACCATGTACAAAACCTTCGGTGTACATAGGCGGGTATGGATATCATTTCAATATCGTTTTGCAGGATGGGGAGTACCTGGAAGTTGACAGTGCTGCAGAAACCGTGACAAAGGTTATGAACTTTGGAATCCGGGCAAATGCATTCCATTACAGGAACTTTGAAAACACGGTATTTCGCCCTATCCAGACTGGGAGACAATCCATTTCCTGGGATGGAAAATTTTCCTTCGATATTGTTTTGTTCGAAGAAAGGAGTACACCGAAATGGTCATAATGGTAGAAGCCATCTATGAAGGTGGCACGTATGAACTGCAAAGAGACAACCAGACAGGAAATTATTATGCAGACATCAAGGCTGTAAAAAAAGCGGTTCGGACAGATGAGAAATACAGCTACTATCCGATTGCTCTTCGGGTAACAGATGATTCCGGGAATGTCACAATTCGTACCATTCTGGACAAAGATATTGGGGATGACCTGATGCTGGTGGTAAGGGAAGAGCAGATTTTCCCACTGAAATTCATTATTGCAAACGCCGATGGAGAGGAGCTTGGTTACATCAAGGATGCAGACAGCATAGATGTGGAAATCGGGGAAACGAACGATTTTGAACTACAGATGAACCTGGATGCCTGGACGGAGGAGCGCTACAACTGGCGTTACCGCATGTATATTCCAGGCACAGAGTATGGTGGTCTTTTGGAAGAGCGCAGAACATCAACAGAAGATAATACAATCATATGGTCTGGCTATACCTGGCGCGGGTTGCTGTCGCAGAAAATTATCCAGCCTCCTGTTGGGCAATCCCACCTCATTGTTTCTGGGGATGCCAACGAGGTTATCCGGGAAGTGCTGGGAGAGCGGTTCGGGGACTTAATGTCTGTGGAACCTGTTAAAAGCGGTATCGAGATAAAGAAGTACCAGTTTGACCGCTACTGCACGGTTCTGGCCGGACTGGAAAAGATGCTGAAACAGTACAATGCAAAGCTGAAACTTTCTTACAACCAAGGTACACCAGGTGCTATGGATGGTGCGGTATATCTTTGCGCAGTTCCGGTAATTGACTGGTCCGACCAGCTGGAATACAGCCAGGATGGGAGACTGGATTTTACCACGAAGGATTACCGGATGGGGATCAACCACCTTATTTGTGCCGGAGAAGGGGAAGGCGAGAACCGCCAGATTCTGCATCTGTATGTGCAGAAAGATGGAAGCATTGGAGAAACACCTTACTACACTGGCCTGGATGAACGGGAAGCCTTGTATTCCTACACTTCCGTAGAAGACGCGGAAAAGCTGAAAAGTGAAGGCGTTAAGAAGTTAAGAGAATTGATGAATTACACCGAGATGGACCCGTTTATCTCCAATGCGGACATTGACCTGGGGGACATGGTAGGAGGCAGGGACAGGCTGACTGGCATGTATATCAAACAGCCTGTGGCTGGGAAGATTTTGAGAACAAAGAATAATGAAACAACAATCGAATACAAGCTGAAAGGAGAAAAATAGTATGGCTTTTAAACCATTAACATATAACACACCGCCAGAACAGGAGGCGCATATCTTAGCCGAGGATGATGCTGCCATCTATGAGGGATTGATGGGGAAGGACTGTGTATTTTCTATTGGGGAGCAGCTAAAAGCAAGTACAATCAGCAACAACAAAGTCCGTTTATCAGATGGCGTAGTTTCCGTAGGTGGGCATATCGGAAGAATCTTAAAAGGGGATTATGAGGACATGACCATTGCCAATGGGATTTCCGGCAAAAAGCGAAATGATATTATTGCCGCCAGGTTTATTGCAAGCGAGAATGGCGGGGCAGATTCCTACAAGCTAGTGGTGGTACAGGGAACACCTGGAACAGAAGCAGTGGACCCGGTGCTGGTGAAAGGGGATTTGTACGGAGGGGACAAGCAACGAGACTATCCCCTGTACCGGGTGCAGATAGATGGTATCAGCATCGTGAAAGTGGAGCAGATGTTTGAGGTGGTGTTGTCAAACAAGGAAATTGTGGAGAAAATAGATGAAAAAAGCAGCAATCAGACGCTTCTGTGGAGCGGTTCCGCTGGCAATGGGCAGGGCATTCGTCTGAGCGAAACGATTGAAAATTACAACCTGGTCACCATGGTGTATAAGCGGTCGGATGGACCTTATTACAATGCAACATTCCTGGTATCTACTTTGTTAAAAACAAACGAAAGGACTTTTGCGCAAAAGGCACTTGGGACAACTGCGGAAGGCAAAATCCTGGATGCGAGTACTTATATGGAGGAAACAGATAAGGCATACATGCATTTATGGATGAACATGGCGCTGACTTTAATTGAGGTATACGGACATTAAGGAGGTGCGGCATGGCAATACGACGAGTTACCATCTCCTTAAATGGACAGACATACCAACTTACGAAAAATACTGCAACTGGCAAGTATGAGGTGGATGTTACAGCCCCGATGGAATCCAGTTACAACAAGGAAGATCACATGTATGAAATGGTGTTAAAAGTAGAGGATGATGCTGGAAATGTTACAACAGTGGACAGATACCATCCGCTACTTGGAGAAAACATGCTGTTAGATGTAGAAGAACGGGTAGCCCCGGTTATTGTTCCGATACAGCCAGGAGAAGGGGCATATCTGAACAATCAGACAGTGCAAATCCAGTTTGATGTGACGGATAACGATTCCGGGGTAGACCGGGACAGTATTACGTTGCAGGTTGATAGCCGGGAAATACCGGATTATGAAATTACAAAAGTAGCCACATCAGGGGGCTACCGTTGTAGTTATTCCGGGAATCTACAAGATGGTGGGCACACAGTAGAAATAAACGCCAGGGACCATGATGGAAATACAGCAATCCAAAAAACAGTAACCTTTACGGTGGATACAGTACCGCCGACATTGGACATTTCCACACCCGCACAGGGACTTGTAACAAACCAGAGGGATTGTACCGTAGCCGGAAAGACAAATGATGCAACTAGCAGTCCTGTAACCGTAACCATTACCATAAACGGCGCCGACCAGGGAACTGTTCCTATTGGTGGAGATGGTTCTTTTGCAAAAATTGTATCCCTGGTCGGCGGGACAAACACTATCCGAATTAAAGCGATGGATAAGGCCGGGAAATCTTCTGAGGTTTCCAGAACTGTAACTTATAATTCCACTGCTCCTGAGGTGGAGGGGGTAGAGATTACCCCAAATCCAGTAGATGCAGGGAAAATCTTTAAGATTACGGTAGATGTAACAGACGAATAGGGGGGGGAGGAGAATGGTCTATGTAAATGATATAAAGATATCTCCAAACCCTGCGGAGGCTGGCAGGAAAATAAAAATCGAAGTAAGTATAAGCGAAGAATATGAAAACATGAAAAAGTATGCTTATGGCTACCCGTACCGGTACGGGAGAAAGGAAGAAACATGAGAGAATTAATCTTTAATGATGGAAGAAAACTGGAGGTACAGAGGGTTATAACAAATAGCAAGATGTTTTATGTAAGGGTTATCCTTACCACTTCTGAGCAGTTAAAAGCATTGTTTGCAGATGAATTTGCTACTTCTGTGATGCGGCTTGTAGAAAACAGGAGGGAAGTGTGCCGGTATGAAAATTACATTGCATTAGAATATATCAAAGAAGAAACTGGCGGCATCTGGGAAGTGGCCTTACAACAGAAAGAAGCCAATACGGAAGACAGGCTGGCAGCCCTGGAAAAATCCAGGGAGGAACAGGAAAAAGAGATTGAAACTATCAAAGAATCCATGGAATCTGGCGGTACAGTAGATAACACGCTGTTTCAGGCATCTATTGTAGTGGCCAGGGCAAATGCACAGATGCTTTCCGACCAGGACGCAATCGAAGCGAAAGCAATCTACCACACCTGGCATGAGCTGGTTGCTATGGGATATGGCGCAGAAAAAGAGGGATATAAATTTACTCATGAAGATTTATTGTACAAGACTTTAAAAGCAGGACAGAAGTTTGAATCACAGTGGATTCCGGGACAGGGTACAGAATCTTTGTTTGTACGGATTGATGAAACTCACACCGGAACAAAAGAAGATCCGGTACCCTGGACACCAAACATGCAGCCGGAGGAAGGAAAGTATTACAAAGAAGAGGAACTGCTTGCAGAGTGCGTAGAAGACCCGGGGCAGCCTTTATACAACAAGTTGGCAGAACTTTGCCCAGGAAGGTATTTTACTGTGGTGGAATAGGAGGCAAACCATGGAAAAGAAAATAGTGCAGGTTTATTTTACACCGGGGAGTACTTACCCAGGTGATTCTCCAAGTGTATGGCAGTACGATTACGGTCAAACCCTCCGCATCCAGGGTCTGAATCTCCCGCAGGCGGTAGAGATACACTTTGCATTGCAGAAAACAGGAGGAACATCCAAAACCCGTATTGGAATCACAAAAGATGGCGTGACAGACGTACCGATTCCGGACAGCATGTTGGAAAATGAAGATACAACGCAGGATTACAGCATCTATGCATTTATCTATTTAACAGATGAGACCAGCGGGCAGACGGAATATAGAATTACAATGCGTGTAAAGGCAAGACCAAAGCCGGAGATTCCGGGTGGCGGAGACAACCCAGATATTTTCCATGAAGCAGTGGAAGCAGTCCGGGAATCTATGGAAGCGGCGGCAGAATCAGAAAAGCAGGCAGAAGGCTGGGCGCATGGAAGAGAGGACTTGCCGGAAAGAGCACAGGATAATGCGAAATATTATTCTGATAAAGCAAGAGAAGAATCTGTGAAAACAGATGCAGACAGAAAAGAAGTCGAAAGACTTGTAGAATCTGTATCCGGGATAGGTGAACAGGTAGAAAAAGTAGAGGGTCTTACGAAACAGGCACAGACATCCGCTACAAATGCAACTCTGTCGGAACAGGCTGCAAAAGAATCTGAGAACAATGCTGCGCAGGCCAGGGCAGGGGCAGAGGTAGCAGAGGACAATGCAGAACTGGCAGCACAGAAGGTAGAACAGGATAAGGCTATCGTAGAGCAGGCAAAGAACATTGTGAAACAGATGGGGCAGGAAGTCTTAGACAATAAGAATCTTGTAGATGAGACGGCACAGGATTTTGATTTAAAGGCACAGCAAGCCCTTGCAGATGTGAACAACGCTGGACAGGCACAGACAGAGCGTGTGCAAACTGCCGGAAATGATGCTGTAGAATCTGTTAAGGCAGCACAGGGTACGGCTACAAGGGCGGTAGAGACAGCAAAGACCGAAGCAATTAAAGCAGTACAGACAGAAGGAACAACCCAGGCCGGGAATGTCTCCGCAGAAGGAGAAAAGCAGGTACAGGCTGTGCAGAGTGCTGCACAGGAGATTATGGCAGACCGGGAGCAGATACAAGAAAATAAAACGGGCATTGCTAAACTAAAGGAAGATATAG
>ERZ791901.446-NODE-446-length-30017-cov-28.928576_pt1 | contig 30017 bp, 30 predicted proteins | sample MGYA00510150_ERZ791901 | MGnify/ENA primary metagenome ERZ791901 (study PRJEB30046, sample SAMN00792058) | human gut metagenome | study: EMG produced TPA metagenomics assembly of the A metagenome-wide association study of gut microbiota in type 2...
GGCTGTCGAAAATTTATGCGTAAGATGAGAATCCCTCAGATTTTTACGTTGATCCCCGTTAGCTAATACTCATGCCGAGCATACCAAAGAAAAAGCGGATACATCCGTTAGATATATCCGCTTTGGAGAGCCTCTTGTCGGATTCGAACCAACGACCCCGAGATTACAAATCACGTGCTCTGGCCAACTGAGCTAAAGAGGCGGGGGTGGGTAAGCTTACTATATCGCGCCGCTACAACCAACTACCTTTGCTGCGATCAAGCCCTGGAGGATTCGAAGGGAGCTGGCCGTATGGGACTTACCCGTATGTCTGCCACCGAGTTTTTAACTTTCTATCGTTGTTTCTCGATTGCGAGTGCAAAGGTAGGCATTTTTTTTAAACCTGCAATAGGTTGCAGCAAAAAAATGCGAAAAAAGTTCTTTTTTTATGATTTTTATCCCCTACATAGGATATCAATAAGCGAAAAAACGTACTTTTGCATAATAAACCAATCATGATTGACATGACGAGCAACAAACCAATGACATTACAACAACATGCCATGCGCTTCGGCACGCTGATGGGCCTATTCTGGATACTCAAGTTTATTCTGCTTCCTGTGGGATTCACCATTCCCCTGTTGCAGCTTTTATTCCTTTTACTGACCTTGTTCGTACCGATCCTGGGATATATATATGTACGCAAGTATAGAGAGCGTGAGTGCGGCGGAGAGCTGAATTTCTTACAGGCTTTTGCTTTTACCTCCCTGATGTATCTGTTTGCAATTGTCCTTGTAGCCATGGCACATTATATCTATTTCCGGTTCATCGACAACGGATTCATCGTGAACACTTGTCTGGAACAGCTGGAAAATATCAAATATTCAGTCAGTGGAGAAATGGAAACTTCCGTTGATCAAATGATTGAAGCACTGAATCTGGCAGGAGCCTTGTCTCCCAAACAAATCATGTTCCAGCTTGTTGCACAAAACCTTTTCTACTGCGGGCTGATCACGATTCCGACTGCTCTGCTGGCCACCAAACGTAAAAAACAATTTTAAAATTATGGATATATCGATAGTTGTACCTCTTTATAATGAAGAAGAATCCTTACCGGAACTGCATGCATGGATCGAACGGGTAATGAATGCCCATGGATTCAGTTATGAAATCATTTTTGTCAACGACGGAAGTACGGACCGTTCCTGGCAAGTCATTGAAGAACTGAGCAAACAGTCAGACAAAGTAAAAGGCATCAAATTCCGGCGCAACTACGGAAAATCTCCAGCCTTGTACTGCGGTTTCAAACGTGCACAGGGGGATGTTGTGATCACCATGGACGCTGACTTGCAGGACAGCCCGGATGAAATACCGGAACTTTACCGGATGATTACAGAAGACGGATATGATCTGGTTTCCGGATGGAAGCAGAAAAGATACGACCCTCTGTCAAAAACCATTCCGACCAAACTGTTCAATGCCACAGCCCGTGCTGTATCCGGCATCAAGAATCTGCACGACTTCAACTGCGGACTGAAAGCCTATCGCCGGGAAGTCATCAAGAATATTGAGGTGTATGGAGAAATGCACCGTTACATTCCCTACCTTGCTAAGAATGCAGGCTTCAACCGCATCGGAGAAAAGGTTGTTCATCATCAGGCACGCAAATATGGCAAAACCAAGTTCGGACTGAACCGTTTTGTAAACGGTTATCTGGATCTGCTTACCCTTTGGTTCCTGTCCAAATTCGGCATCAAGCCGATGCATATCTTCGGTTTCTTAGGTTCTATCATGTTTATACTGGGATTCATTGCCGTCATTGTTGTGGGAGCCACCAAACTCTATGACATGTACAACGGGAATCCGTATCGTCTGGTAACCGAAAGTCCGTATTTTTATCTGGCACTGACTACCATGATTCTGGGTACGCAACTATTCCTGGCAGGATTTATCGGTGAACTGATAGCCCGGAATGCTCCGGAGAGAAACAATTACCAAATTGAAAAAGAACTCTGATCCGTCTATGAGAAAGCTACCGGCCCTATTATTCCTGCTCCTCGGGGCAGGATTATTCTTCCCCGCCTGTGAAGTGGAAAACTGTCCGCCCAATGCGCTCTCATATGCTCATTTCACACTGGTTGACCAGTACGGCAGAGAAGTAGCTCTGGCTGATCCAGTCAGTGTATACGGACAAATACAAATGGACGTAACTGTTCATGACACGTTACCCGACGGAAGTATTCAGGAGCGAGTTGTACACGATTCCCTGATCAGCGACACACTGATCAACAGTGAAAGCAACGCCAGCAGTTTCAAACTTCCGCTCAGCTACAACAGTCAGACCCGTTTCGTCATTGCATATCAGGGGCGAAGACCAGACACGGTCATACTGGAGCATCGCAATATTCCTTATTTTATCAATCTGGACTGCGGCACCATGATGTTCCATGAGGTAGAGCATGTTACGTATACCCATCACCAGCTGGACTCGCTTACAATTACTAACCCGAACATAGATAATAATGAAAAAGAGAATTTCAGAATTTATTTCACAGCTGCTGATAGCGAGTAGTCTTCTTCTGATTTCCGCACCTGCAACAGGACAAACTCCTGCCCCAACGAAGGTAAAGAAGGAAGAGAAGAAAGAAACTCCGCTATATCAGGGAACAGCTGTCGGTCTGGAAATAGCGGGATTAGCAAGCCATTTGCTGGGAAGCGACATACTCAGCAGCGAAATACAAATCCAGAGCAACCTGAAAAACCGGTTCCTTCCGGTTTTGGAAATCGGTTATGGAAAAGCTGATGCAGTCAATGACGGAACGAATCTGCATTACAAGACCTCAGCTCCTTTCTTCCGGATCGGAATGGATTACAACATCATGTACAAAAAAACTCATCTGCCGGGATATTTGTATGTAGGCCTTCGCTATGGTATGACTTCTTTCAGTTATGATGTGGACGGACCGGCCATGACCGATCCCAATTACGGAGGTCTCATCGAAGTTCCCTATTCATACCACGGACAAAAGAGCAACGCTTCGTGGCTGGAGGGGCTGGTTGGCATCAAAGTCAAAATCTACAAAAGCTTTTGTATGGGATGGAGCGTACGCTACAAAATGCGCATGAGTGTCAAGAACCATGAGAATTCGGAACCCTGGTACATACCCGGTTTCGGAAAGAATGCCGGAAGCAGCTTCAACCTGATGTATCACCTAATCTATAATCTTCCTTTCTAGATCATGAGTATACTGGAAATCTGGCTTTTGGCAGTAAGCCTTGCCATTGACTGCTTCACCGTTTCTATTACTAGCGGTATCATTCTTCACCGCATCCGATGGGGGATCTTCCTGAAAATGGCTTTTCTTTTCGGCCTGTTTCAGGCAGCCATGCCTTTTCTTGGATGGTTGGGGGCGAGCCGTTTCAATCACCTGATCGAAACGTATGATCACTGGATTGCTTTCGCCTTGCTTGCCTTTCTGGGAATCCGTATGATCCGTGAACATTTCAAGGATGAAGAAGAGCGGAGTTTCGATCCCACCCGAATGAAAGTCATTCTGACACTGGCTGTTGCAACCAGTATCGACGCACTGGCCGTAGGAATTTCTTTTGCCTTCACCGGCTTCCGCACATTGTCCTCCCTCCTCTATCCGCTGACAGCTATCGGAATTGCCTCATTCGTAATTTCTCTGGCCGGAAGTCTGATCGGAGTATTTTTCGGGAAACGCTTCAACCTGCGCGTTGAAATCTTCGGAGGTCTCGTACTGATCGGAATCGGTGTAAAAATATTGTTTGAACATCTATTAGCAAATCATTAAAACCCAACTGAATTATGCCCGCAAACAAAAAACTTAAATGGCAGGTTCCGTTCCTGTTGGTACTGATTGTAGGTACTGTTCTGATCCTTCGGAAGCAGGCTCCTTATCAAACAGACCAGGGACTGGTATTCGGAACCATGTATAAAATCACTTACCAGTACAAAGAAAATCTGAAAGAAGAAATCGAGGCGGAATTACAGAAAGTGGACAACTCCCTTTCTCCGTTCAATAAAAAATCAATTATCACTCACATCAACAACAACACGGACAACACAGTCGACAGTATGTTTACCCGTGTCTTCCTGTTGTCCAAATCAATCTCGGCAGAAACACACGGAGCATTTGATATTACGGTTGCTCCGCTGGTGAATGCCTGGGGATTTGGTTTCAAGCATTCATCCTTTCCTGATTCAACCATGATTGACAGCCTCAAACAATTCATCGGCATCGACAAGATCAATCTGGAAAACGGAAAGATCGCCAAGAAAGACCCGCGCGTCATGCTGGATTGCAGTTCGGTTGCCAAAGGCTTTGGAGTAGACTGTGTCGCCCGGCTGTTCGACCGGAAAGGTATCAAGAATTACATGATTGATATCGGTGGCGAATTGTCAATGAAAGGCCAGAATGCCCAAATGGAAACCTGGCGTATCGGTATCAACAAACCGATCGACGACTCTCTTTCCGTCAATCAAGAGTTACAGACCATTCTGGAAATCACGAACGTAGGTATGGCGACTTCCGGCAACTACCGCAACTTCTATTACAAAGACGGAAAGAAATACGCACATACCATCGACCCTCGAAGCGGCTATCCCGTTCAGCACAACATTCTGTCATCAACAGTTGTTGCCCGGGATTGCGCCACAGCCGATGCTTATGCTACTTCTTTCATGGTCCTGGGACTGGATTCAGCCAAAGCAATCTGTGCAGCCCACCCAGAACTGGATGCTTATTTTATCTATTCTGACGAACAGGGAAAAACGAATACTTTCTTCACGGAAGGCATGAAAAAGTATATCAAGAAATAACCTTCTCTTTCTGAGAATCCGATAACAGCAAAAAGGTGTGCGACGCATTACGGAAGATAAACGTCGCACACCTTTTTTATTTAAACTCTGTTTTCAGATATTCCCAATATCCTTTCTTTTATTTCATGGCCTGGAACTGCTCGATCAAAGAAGTCAGATTAGCCGTAAACAACCGGGCAGAGATAGCAAGCAGAATGATACCGAAGAACTTACGAATCACGTAAATACCACCTTTCCCCAGCAAACGTTCGATACGGTCTGTCAGCCTCAATACAATATATACCCACACCATATTGACAATCAATGCCAGCACGATATTCAGCGGTGCATACTCAGCCCGTAGAGACAATAACGTTGTAAACGCTCCAGCACCTGCCAGCAAAGGAAATACCAGCGGGACTAATGTTGCCTCCTTTATCGGACCGGTATTTTTAAATATTTCCACATCCAGAATCATTTCCAGCGACATCAGGAAAATAACAAATGCACCTGCAACCGCAAATGAAGCAATATCTACCTGAAACAAACGCAACATTCCGTCGCCGACATAAAAAAAGCCTAACAACAAAGCAAACGCAATTCCTGTCGCTTTGACAGCATTCACCGAACGTCCCTTTTGTTTCAAATCCAAAATAATTGGAATTGAACCTATTATGTCAATTACTGCAAACAATACAATAAAGGCACTCAAGAACTCCTGAAAATTAAATGTTCCCATAATTTACACCTCGTTTTTTACTTACTCTCTGCAAAGATATTACTTTTTTATTCATCTGCAACACTCCTTTTAAACATTATCAGACGGTAAGAAACAATAAAAAAGGTAAAACCAATAAAAAGAATGAATTGAAAAACAGAATAAATGGTTACCTTTGCTTGTTAAAATATAACTTAAAAAGTTAATTAGACATGGAAGAAACAATGTACGATAAACTTTTGCAGCTTCCTCTTTTTCAAGGAATATGCAAGAATGATTTCACTACCATACTAGAAAAAGTTAAATTGCATTTTCACAAATATACACCCAACACCAGCATCGTCAAACAGGGAACAACCTGTAAACAACTGATATTCATCCTGAGCGGTTCTGTACAGTCCGAATCTGCCGACTCCCGTCATTCCTATACAATCGAGGAAACATTTACGGGACCACACGTCATAGAACCCTATTCGCTCTTCGGAATGCATACCAGCTATACGGCTTCCTATAAAGCGCTTACCGAAGTCACCGCGTTGATTATTGACAAATCCTATGTGGTGGCACAATTAAATAATTATGAAATATTCCGGCTGAATTATCTCAACATCCTGAGCAACCGGGCGCAAACCATTTACAACAAATTATGGAATGCACACATCGGAAATACCCGCAATAAAATAATCAATTTCCTGTTGCTGAGATGTGCCAGTCAGACCGGCCCTAAAACTCTCTATATAAAGATGGAAGTTCTTGCCGAACTGATTGATGACACGCGCATCAACGTTTCTAAAGTGCTGAACGAATTCCAGCAACAAGGATTGGCCGAACTCAGCCGAAAGAAAATCATTATTCCGGAGCTGAAACCTTTAGCCGAGGAATATGAAAACTCATTTACTCTTCATTCATTAACTAAAGAATAATCACACCATATGTCAAATCCATTTTTAGAACCCTATCATACTTTACACGATGCCACTCCCTTCGACCGCATCCAGCTTTCAGACTATGAGCCGGCCATGCGTGAAGGAATGCGGCAAGAAGACGAAGAAATCCAACAAATCATAAACAATCCGGAAACACCGACATTCGCCAATACCATCCTTGCACTGGAACATGCCGGTAAACTTCTGGACAAAGTTACAACGGTTTTCTTTAATCTCATCAGTGCTGAAACGTGCGATGAAATGGATGCTATCGCCGAAAAGATGATGCCCGAACTCTCTGAACACGGCAATAACATCAGCCTGAACGAAAAACTCTTTGCACGTATCCGTCAGGTTTATGAAATGCGCAATACGCTGAATCTGACAACAGAAGAGATGAGACTGCTGGAAAAGACTTACGACGGCTTCATCCGGAACGGAGCTAATCTGTCGGATCAGGACAAAGAGACATTCCGGAAAATCAGTATGGAACTGAGCAGCCTTACCCTGAAGTTCTCTCAGAACCATCTGAAAGAAACCAATAAGTTTGAACTCCAGCTGACTGACAAGCATGAACTGGAAGGTCTTCCGGAAAGTGCCATCGAAGCAGCTGCACAGACTGCCCGGGAAAAAGGCAAAGAAGGATGGATCATAACCCTGCAGGCTCCCAGCTATGTACCGTTCATGAAGTACAGCAGCCGGCGTGATCTGCGACAAAAACTGTACATGGCCTACAATACGCAATGTACGCACGATGACGAACTGAACAATCTGGAAATCGTCAAACAGCTGGTCAATCTGCGCATGCAACTGGCTCAGCTTCTGGGATACAAGACTTATGCAGACTATGTTCTCCGCAAACGCATGGCCGAAAACAGCGAGCATGTTTACCATTTGCTGAATCAGCTACTGGAAGCTTATACCCCGACAGCTCACAAGGAGGTGTCCGAGATTGAAGCACTGGCCCACCGTCTGGAAGGAAATGACTTCCAATTGATGCCCTGGGACTTCAGCTACTATGCCGAAAAACTGAAAAATGAGAAGTTCAGCCTGGACGAAGAACTTCTTCGCCCCTACGTCGAACTGAATCAGGTCAAGAAAGGAGTTTTCGGCCTGGCAACATGCCTGTACGGAATCACATTCAAGGAAAATCACGACATCCCGGTTTATCATCCGGATGTACAGGCCTACGAAGTATTCGACAAGGACGGAAGCTATCTGGCCCTGTTTTATACAGATTTTCATCCCCGTGCCGGCAAACGGTCCGGAGCCTGGATGACCAGCTACAAGGAACAGTGGATCGAGGAAAACGGAACCAACAGCCGACCTCATGTGTCTGTCACCATGAACTTTACCAAACCGACAGAAGACAAACCGGCCCTGCTTACTTTCTCCGAAGTCAATACTTTCCTGCATGAATTCGGACATGCCCTGCACGGAATGTTTTCCAATACCCGTTTCCAGAGCACAAGCGGAACCAATGTTTACTGGGATTTTGTGGAACTTCCGTCACAAATCATGGAAAACTTCGCCATTGAAAAAGAATTTCTTAATACATTTGCCCGTCATTACCAGACAGGAGAACCCATGCCCGAAGAACTGTTGCAGCGCATTATTGATGCCAGCAACTTCAATGTGGCATATGCCTGCCTGAGACAAGTCAGCTTCGGACTGCTTGACATGGCCTGGTATACGCGCGAAATGCCGTTCGACGGAGATGTCAAAGCATACGAAAAAGCAGCCTGGACGCGTGCCCAGGTGCTCCCCCAGCTGGAAGAAACCTGTATGTCCGTCCAGTTCGGACACATCATGTCCGGAGGATATTCAGCCGGTTACTACAGTTACAAGTGGGCAGAAGTATTGGATGCCGATGCATTTTCCGTCTTCAAGGAAAAAGGAATCTTCAATACAGATGTTGCACAATCTTTCCGTGACAATATCCTGTCGAGAGGAGGAACAGAACATCCGATGATACTTTACAAACGTTTCCGCGGCCAGGAACCGACCATCGATGCCTTGCTGAAAAGAAATGGAATCAAATAACTTATACCTTATTATATATGCAAATACTGAAACGACTCATTTATCTTCTCGCCCTCCTGCCGATGATGATGCTGAACAGCTGCGCCGAGGACGATGTCAACGAAATATTTGTCAGCGGCCAATGGGCACTGATCAATTACTATAACAACATTGACTGGGGAGGCAAGCTGAACAATCAGGGAACTCCCCAATACACCAAGCCACAAGATCTGGAAGAACTGCTGGCATATACTATTACATTTGATACAGACGGAACCCTTACAGGTACGCTCAGTAACGGGACCTTCACCGGAAAATGGAAAGCAGACGCAGAAGGACGGACTTTTTCCATCAGCAGCATGAAGACCCCCGACAATCTGAAAGGCAAGGATAAAGAGTTCATCAGTTTCCTCAACGGTGTCAAATATTACAGAGGAGACAGCAAAACTCTTCAACTTGCACCTGAAGGCGCGACAACCTGTATCCAATTTGCACATCCCTGACAACCACTCAAAACAACACTGAAAATGGAAACAAACAACGAAACCAAACAGGAAATACTTGACAAGCGCTATATGCGTATGGCCATGATCTGGGCCGAAAACTCTTATTGCAACCGCCGGAAAGTAGGCGCATTGATTGTCAAAAACAAAATGATTATCTCCGACGGTTACAACGGGACTCCGGCCGGATTTGAAAACGTATGCGAGGACGAACACGGAATCACCATCCCGTACGTTCTTCACGCTGAAGCCAATGCCATCACCAAAATAGCCCGGTCAAACAACAGCAGCGAAGGTGCAACCCTGTACGTTACTGCTTCCCCATGCATTGAATGTGCCAAACTGATCATTCAGGCCGGCATCAAGCGAGTGGTCTATGGCGAGAAATACAGGCTGGAAGACGGACTGAACCTGCTGAAGAAAGCCAACATTGAAATCGTATACATTAATAAAGATGAGGAATAAGCCATGAAAAACAACACTACACGCTTTATCCCATTCCTGCTGGCTGTCTGTCTGGTAGGCGGTATAGCCATCGGAACATTCTATGCCAACCACTTTTCGGGAAACAAGCTAGGCATCATCAACACATCGTCCAACAAGTTGAATGCCCTGCTGCGCATCATTGACGATCAATATGTGGACACGGTCAAGATTGCAGACCTGGTGGAAGAAGCCATGCCGCAAATCCTTTCGGAACTCGACCCCCACTCTTCCTATATCCCGGCTAAGGACCTGGAAGCCGTAACAGCCGACCTGAAGGGCAGCTTCAGCGGAATCGGCGTCCAGTTCACCATACAGGATGACACCATTCATATCAACAGCGTCATTCAGGGCGGTCCGTCTGAAAAAGTAGGCTTGATGGCCGGCGACCGCATCGTAGAGATCGACGACTCAGCCTTTGTCGGTAAGATCGTCACCAACAGCGAATCCATGAAACGCCTCAAGGGAGAAAAAGGAAGCAAGGTCAAACTGGGCATCTTCCGTCCGGGAGAAAAAGACATCCTGCACTTCACCATCGTTCGCGGAGACATTCCGGTCAAGAGCATTGATGCAGCATATATGATCAGTGACAAGTTCGGATACATCAAGGTGAACAAATTCGGAGAAACCACTTACCCCGAACTGCTGATTGCCCTGGCCCAGCTGAGCCAGCAGAACTGTGAAGGACTGATCATCGACCTGCGCGGAAACACCGGAGGTTACATGGCCGCTGCCATCCAGATGGTCAACGAGTTCCTGCCCAACAAACGACTGATTGTCTACACCGAGGGAAGAAAATCTCCGCGCGAAGACTACAGCTCCAACGGAACCGGAAGCAGTCAGAAAATGCCGCTGATCGTACTCGTCAACGAAGGATCAGCCTCTGCCAGTGAAATTTTTGCCGGTGCCATCCAGGACAACGACCGAGGAACCATCATCGGACGGCGTTCGTTCGGCAAGGGTCTCGTACAGCAGCCCATCGAGTTCAGCGACGGATCAGCCATCCGCCTTACCATCGCCCGCTACTACACTCCCTCAGGACGATGCATTCAGAAACCTTATGAAAAAGGAAAAGAAGAAGAATACGAACTTGATCTGCTGACCCGCTACGAACACGGTGAATTCTTCTCAGCCGACAGCATCAAGCAGAACACAAAAGAAATCTACTACACCAGCCTGGGACGACCGGTATACGGAGGTGGAGGTATCATGCCTGACATCTTCGTTCCGCAGGACACCATCGGCATGACCAGCTATTTCCGCATGGCAGACCGACAGGGGCTGACCATCCGTTTCGCCTTCGATTATACCGACAGAAACCGGAATGCCCTCAAGGAATACGATACGGCCGAGAAACTGGAAAGCTATCTGAAAACCCAGAACCTGCTGAACACTTTTGCCAACTGGGCGGAAAAGAAAGGACTGAAGCGCCGCAACAACCAGATCCAGCAGTCGAAGAAACTCTTCGAAATCAGCCTGTATGGAAACATCATCTACAACATGCTCGGGCTGGAATCATATATCGAATATCTGAACCAGACCGACCAGACTGTACAGAAAGCCCTGGAAGTTCTGGAAGAAGGCAAGTCATTCCCGGTAGCTCCGGAACAGCCGGTCACCGCAAAGAAAGAAAAACATGATCAGGGAAAAGAAAAAACAACTGCGCAAATCGATCAGCCAAAAGAAAAAGCTGTATCCGGTCCGGCAACTTACGAAGTGGTCTTCCAGCTTGCTTAGCAAGCTGGAGAATCACCCGGCTTTCCGGCAGGCACATACCATTCTGCTCTATTACTCCCTGCCCGATGAAGTGCAGACGCATGAATTCGTAGAGCGATGGAGCCGGGAGAAACAGATCATCCTGCCCGTTGTCAAAGGCGACGAACTGGAACTGCGCCAATATACAGGCCCTCAGGATCTGCAAAAGGGAAGTTTCGGTATCGAAGAACCTACCGGCGAACTGTACGATACCCCCGAACAGATTGAACTGACCATTGTTCCGGGAGTTTCCTTCGACCGCAACGGCAACCGGCTGGGACGGGGAAAAGGATACTACGACCGCCTGCTGCCACAGCTTCGGTCTTACAACATCGGCATTTGCTTCGGCTTCCAGCTGAGCGAAGAGATTCCGTCGGAACCTCTGGACCGCGTGATGGATGAAGTGTGGACCGAAGAAGGAAAAGTCAGCAGAAAATAATGTTCACGATTACCTGCGAACCGACTTGTGCATTCAGGTTACGAATCAGGAGCTGGCGTCCCATCGACAACTCCTGACGAAGAACCGATGAAGACAAATGTACATAAAGCGTCTGGTTACGGATATAAAGATTCGTGGTATATTTCGTGATGGTCGGTCCCACCACATCTTTCCAGGCCTCCACCAGCCGATACTCATTCAAGGGAGTTTCCAGTCCCTGCTGACGCAGCAGCTGACGGATCACGTCTCCCACCTGTTCCGTATTATTCCGCTTCATAAGTATCCTCCCCTCTTTCATTAACCATACCGTTGTCCACTTCGAACAGCTTGTAGTCTCCTTCTATTTTCTTCAGGATCTTGTCCAGATGATCCCGGTTGGTATCCGTGATGAAAATCTGTCCGAAACTGTCACCGGCCACCAGCTTCACGATCTGCTCCACGCGTGAAGCATCCAGCTTGTCGAAAATATCATCCAGCAGGACAATCGGTGTGGTATGACTTCCCGTACGCTTCAGGAATTCAAACTGCGCCAGCTTCAGAGCAATGAGATACGTTTTGTTCTGTCCCTGCGAACCTTCCCGCTTGATGGGAAAGTCTCCCAGCTGCATGATCAGATCGTCCTTGTGTACACCTTTCAGGGAATATCCCATGATGCGGTCCCGCTGACGGCTGGCAGCCAGCAGTTCCAGCAGGTTTCCTTCCGCCGCATGCGATTCGTAGGCCAGGCTCACCTGCTCGCGGCCCTGAGAAATATAAGAATAATAAGACTGGAACACCGGAATGAACTCATCAATAAACTCCCGGCGCTTGCGATAGACCACCTCACCGGAAGCAGCCATCGCCTCTTCCCAGACAGCCATCAACTCCTCCTCGGGTTCCACTTCAGCCTTCAGCAAAGTGTTTCGTTGCAGCAAAGCCTTGTTATAACGGATCAGCGCGTCCAGGTATTCACGGTCGAACTGCGAAATCACCACATCCATGAAACGGCGGCGTTCTTCACTGCCGCCCGCAATCAGCAGAGAGTCGGCTGGCGAAACCATCACCAGCGGAATCAGACCAATGTGATCCGACAGACGCGTATACTCCTTTTTATTCCTCTTGAACTGCTTCTTCTGCCTTCGTTTCAGCCCGCAGTAGACCTCCTCCGGATCTCCGTCATCCGTCTCATAAAAGCCCTGCACAACGAAAAAGTCCTGGTCATGACAGATATTCTGCGAATCAACGGGATTCGTCGCACTCTTGCAGAACGACAGATAATATACCGCATCCATCAGATTGGTTTTTCCCATACCATTCCGTCCGATAATGCAATTCATTTTACGTGAAAAAGCAAGATCCACTTGCTCCAGATTCTTATAATTTAATATCGAGATGCGTTTAAGCCACATAATTAAGTCCTTGTTTGAAGCACAAAATTAACAATAAAAGCAAGATTGGGAAAAAAACCTGCCCGCAAATTTCATTAATACATTTAAATAAATTACTTTTGCTGTCCAAAATAGGATTACCCACGAAATAATAAAAAAGAATATAAAAATGACTGAACAAAAACATCATCACGACCCATTGAATGTTGATGAAGCTCTCAGCACTTCAGAAGCATTCCTGATCAAGTACAAAAATGTTTTACTGGGAGCCGTTGCGGCACTGGTTATCGTAGTTTGCGGTTATCTGGGATACAAACACTTTATCTCTGAGCCCAAAGAAGCAAAAGCATCTGAAGCCCTGTTCAGAGGCGAACAGTATTTCGGTGCAGAAAGCTATGAACTGGCCCTGAACGGTGACAGCCTGGGATATGCAGGTTTCCTTAAAATCGCTGATGAATTCAGCGGAACAGCAGCCGGAAATCTGGCAAACGCATACAGCGGTATCTGCTATGCACAGCTTGGCAAATATGAAGATGCCGTGAAATACCTCGACAAGTTCAACGGCAAAGACCTGCTCGTTGCTCCGGCCATCCTGGGAACCATCGGTAACTGCTACGCACAGATGGGACAACTGGACAAGGCAGCCGCCACACTGATCAAGGCAGCCAACCGCGCCAACAGCCTTTCATTAAGCCCAATCTACCTGATTCAGGCCGGACAGATCTTTGAAAAGCAAGGCAAGAATGCTGAAGCCGTAGAAGCTTACAAGCAGGTCAAGAACAAATATGCCAACTCATATCAGGCAATGGACATTGACAAATACATCGAACGCGCTTCACTGAAATAAGAAACGCCCGATGCCTGAAGGCCGCTGACTTCCCGCAACCGGAGAAACAGAGGCCCGTTACACGGATTAACACGGAATATTCTTATCCTTCCCTGTTAATCCGTGTAATTATAATCAAACCACAGATTCTAAAATTTAATTACTATTATCACCATGGCAACAGCTTATCACAATCTTTCTGATTACGACTTCAATTCAGTTCCCGATGCATCAGGCATGCGTTTCGGAATCGTTGTATCCGAATGGAACAGCAACATCACCGGTGCTCTGATGAAAGGAGCCATTGACACTCTGAAAAAGCACGGAGCAAAAGACGAAAACATTCTGGTACAAACCGTACCGGGCAGCTTTGAACTGACTTTCGGTTCTGCCCAAATGATTAAAAGCGGAAAAGTCGATGCAGTAATCGCTATCGGATGCGTTGTACGCGGAGATACCCCTCATTTTGATTACGTATGTGCCGGAACGACCCAAGGTATAGCTCAGTTGAATGCAACCGGCGATGTACCAGTCATTTACGGTCTGATCACAACCAATACCATGCAGCAGGCAGAAGACCGTGCCGGCGGCAAATTGGGCAACAAAGGAGACGAATGTGCAATTACTGCAATAAAAATGATCGATTTTATTTGCAAGTTAAAATAAAAATCGTACCTTTGCAACGCAATTGAGAAAGGCACTGTTGAAAAGCTCTTCTCAATCGCAAAAGGGCAAATACCAGAGTGGCCAAATGGGGCAGACTGTAAATCTGCTGGCTTACGCCTTCGGTGGTTCGAATCCATCTTTGCCCACTACTTTGCGGAAGTAGCTCAGTCGATAGAGCATTAGCCTTCCAAGCTGAGGGTCGCGGGTTTGAGTCCCGTCTTCCGCTCTTTTTTTGAAACAAACATTGCAGCAATGCAACGGGCAAGTACCAGAGTGGCCAAATGGGGCAGACTGTAAATCTGCTGGCTTATGCCTTCGGTGGTTCGAATCCATCCTTGCCCACTGACTTTGCGGAAGTAGCTCAGTCGATAGAGCATTAGCCTTCCAAGCTGAGGGTCGCGGGTTTGAGTCCCGTCTTCCGCTCTGATGAATCAGATGGTTATCGAAAGATTTCCATCTGATTCTTTTTTTATCCGTACCCTCTTTCCTCCAGGCACAGCCCTCCACGGACTTCCCCTGCTGCCCCACCCCGGTCAGAAAAACGTCCCGGCGTTTACATCAAAAGCCCGAATTCTTTTCACTGATTCGCCGAAACATTTTTTTAAAAGCCCGCGGGCTTTTTTCAAGAACCACAAGAGCCTCTGTCCTCCCCGGATCATCATGCGGTCGTTGAGACTGAATCGTGCGGTCGATGCGGCTGAATCGTGCGGTCGATGCGGCTGAATCGTGCGGTCGATGCGGCTGAATCGACCGCTCGTTGAAGCCTCATCGTGCGGTCGTTTGACTACCGGGAATAACTTATCAGATTATTTCTTAACTTTGCATAATGAAAATAACAAATCAATATGAAAACTTGGAAATTCTCTTTCTTCCTCTTTTGGATAGCTATCGGATTCACAGCTTGCCAGGATTCATCCAAACATATATATCCGAGATACGAACAATTCCCGGAAACATACAACGAATCTTGTGTGCAGGAAATCGGGAACGACTCCGTATTTTTCCGTTATCCCTATCGGATCGATATAAAAGATAGTTTGGCAATCCTGCTGGATCTGCATAACGACAGCCATTTCTTATATGCGTTTACGTTTCCTGACTGGCAACCGATTACGCCTTTCGGCAAGCGCGGAGAAGGGCCTGACGAAATCCTTTCGGCCGAAAGGATACGGATCTGTTCGCCGGATTCCATTTGGGTACTCGACTCCAACCGGGCACAAATTACCCGCTGGAAAGTATCTGTTGCCGATAAAAAAGCGGAACGGATGGAAGAGATCCCTTTAGACAAACAACTGCTGCGAACCCTCGACTTTTGCAAAACAGATTCCGGCTTTTTGGTGACAGACTATACCGGGAGTTACCGCTATCATGTACTGGATGCCAAAGGCAGAATCCAAAAGAGCATAGGAAGCATCCCGACCGAAGATGAAAGCCTGCGGGAAAGTTTGCCGGCATTGGCGCAGGCATGGCGTACGTTTATGAGTTATAATCCGAAAAACCAGGTATTGGCTTTAGTGACGCAATTGGGCGAGACGGTTGAGATTTTCAACCTGAAGACTGGTTTCCACACCGTGCTTTTCGGACCGAACGGCGAACCGGTCTTTTCCCAGCAAGGCGGCGAAGCTTTCCCGAAAGGAATCAAAGGATTCAATGAGGTTCTGGTAGCCGACAGTTGCATCTACGCTGTTTTCGACGGGGTTTCGTTTAAAGAACGGATACGGAATATGCAGGAAGGGAAAAAACTGGCCAAAGGAGGGAAATTTGTGTATGTATTCGATCTGGAAGGGAAACCGCTGCGAAAGTTAGTGCTAGATCATTCAGTGTTCGGACTGGCATTACAAGGCGAACGGTTATATACTACAAGCTTGGATAATAATAACCCGGTTATTCTTTATTAAGGGGCACAACATTTAACTCATACCCATTCCTAATTGATCTTATTTCTATGCCAAGAACGGTTACTAATGATTTACGCAAGCGATTTATAGCTTGCCCTATACGTTGCTTATCCACACGAGTCACGCAACTTTCATCTTCATACGGTTCATTATAAATTGATCGGCAAATATCAATGTATCTAAGGAGATGCTTTTCTGATTTCAGAAAGGCTGCCAAATATTTGGTATCCAGGGGAGTTAAATGTATTATTAGGCCTTCTTCGTTTTTCAACATACCATCTGCATGATGAAATATCCAGCCGGTATTATACAAAGGAATACTGGATTCATCTAAATTAATTTTTTGTACAGGAATATCTACCATTTGATTAAATTCTTTTTCCGTTTTTTTTATCTTCCAAACACACCATATAAAAACTAAACAGATAAATAAACAAGTGAAAAAAGACAAATAGCTATAAGGATGAATTAAAAATTCACACAAAAAGTTATTAGTATAATAGGGAGATAAGACGATGTTTTTCTCCTCATCGTCATTTATAGAAAATGAAACAGAAGGCAATGCTACGGCTTTTTCTATTTGATTCATAGCCCCAGTAAAGGTCGATGTTTTATCAAACGTGCATAATATTTGAACATCCGTCTTGATACCGTTTTCATTCAATAATGCAGAGTAAATGCTATCCAAACGTTCTCTTTTAGGATCACTACGGATTAAATAGTACTGGTCAATCCATTCATCTTTTTCATGTTTAGGAATATTATTATCTGTAGGAAAACTATGAACTTGCTCATTGATCAACCTTTTAATATAAATAGACTTTTCTATTTGTATAGCCTTATCAAAAAGGTTACTCATGGTTTCTTCTCGTTTTTGCTTTTGCCATAAAAATACTATTACAATAAATATCAACCCAAAAAAGACACTACACAAAGAGCCTATTTTACATACCCTTACTTGTTTATTTCTTTCCATTATTACTTTTAGACTGTTGACAAATTGTTGACGACATATAAATTCATTCCGTATAACTTACAAAGTTATAGGCTATTACAACTTTGACAAAGAATATCGCGAAATATAAACAAAATTATTTGGTTATTTAACTTTCAAATCAATAATTTTGCAAAAAATCAAAATGCAATAATAAAGTTTAAAGTCTCATGAAAAAGAAAGCACTAGTTTATGTAGGAATAATCCTTATTTGTGTATGTGGTTTGTACGAATACAAACTTTCTTCAAAGGAGGTAAAGTGGTCTAATATCACATTAGAAAATGTAGAAGCTTTAGCACAAACAGAGGGGAATTATGTTCGCTGTTATAATTATGGCGATATAGATTGCTTAGGGGCAAAAGTTGAATTTAGATATGATTATTATAACGTGGAATGGTTAAAAGACGAATGACCAAACGGAGAGTAAAAAAATAAGGAGTTGCAAACCTATCTACGATTGGCGATCCCGATAAAGCAGCAACTCCCCACACTTGCTCTCCGATTTATTCACTTATAAAGAAAGGAGACAAAGCGCAATGCAAAAGTAGTAATTTATTTCGGAATGGCGTTCTGAATCTTCTGCCATGTGCAACCACACTTGATAAAAGGTGGATTTATAGAAAGAAAGATTCGTTATTACTTTAAAACATTTTAAATTTTTATATCTATGAAAAAGATACTGTTTTCAGTAGCAGTTATCGCTACAGTCGCTATCGCTGGTTGGAATTACCAGCAGAATAAAGAAATAGAATTATCTGATCTGGCCATGGAAAATGTGGAAGCGTTGGCACAGGGAGAAATAGAAAATTATTATAACTTCAAACTAAAGAGTTATGACAATGGTTGCAAAATCTGCAAACCTGAAACTGGATCATGGTGTAATGTTCATGACCAAGTTCCATGTTAAAATTACATACATCCATTAATTGGGATTGGAGTATCTAAAATAAGATTTGGAGTATTGAGGAATAATACTCCAGATCTTTACACCAATTAGTAACATCTTTAATATTCAAATCATGAAAAACAGTATTCTTTTCATCATTCTGTCGTTTTCCCTTCTCTCTTGTCAACATAAAGGGGATTCTACAAAGAACAGTACAATCGAAACGATTCCTGTCTTCAGCAATTATACAGCGGAACTGCCTTTCTCAGCTTTTGTCGATACCATCGAATTGATTCCACTTGAAACAACAGAAGATAATTTAATCGGAGAAATTACACGAGTCATTTTTAATGACGGGAAATATTATATCCGATCAACGAACGGTATGCAAAACCCAAAACTTTTTGTTTTCAATGAAAACGGAAAATATATCCAAAAAATAAGTAAACAAGGCGTTGGACCGGGAGAATATCTTGATTTCGAAGACTTTACCATTGCAAATGATAACCACATTGTCATTGGAGACTATCAAAGATTATTGCATTTTGATCTGCAAGGTCAATTCCTACACGCAAAAAAAATAGAAACACCTCCTACTGAAGGTAACTTTTCCCCTGTGGAAATACTACCCACAAGAAATAATGAATATCTAACTTTCCTCAGCTTTCCCCAAAAACATTTGCTTTTAAGAATAAACAATGAAGGGAAACAGGACTTCTTTTTTGATCCGGGAAAAAACGGTGCTTTAAAATGTCAGTTTTTAAGGACATGGCGTGCTCTTTTTTCTACCGACAGTTGTTTCTATTTAAGTTATCCATATTGTGACACTATTTATTCGATTTCTTCGGATTTGAGTAAAATAACCCCATCCTATTATATTGATTATACACCTAAAAAACTTCCGGATATACCAATTGAGCCAACAGACGACGTAATAAGTTGGGAAAAAAAACTCAGCCATTTGGATGATTATTCGAAAACCTCTTCTATCGGAGTCGGTGATGACTTTCTTTATATAGGGATCACCGACAAAGCCTACAAAGGTTATTTATCCCTCTATTCAAAACGGTCAAAGAAAATAATGACCGCCAAAAGACTTGTAGATGATATGTATCTCAAAGGAAATGTAATAACAGTTACCGGCAAACGGATTCCGCATAACATGGATGGAGACGACATTATTTGGGAAATAAAACCCCGCATTTTAATGAAGGGATATCAACGTTTATCCGCAACAGACCGGGAAACACTTCAACAGAAATATCCGGCCTGGGATCAAATCTGTTCGTCATTAAAAGAAGATGACAACCCCGTATTATTAAGAATTAAAGTCAAAGATTTTTAAACGAATCATCTCATGAAAAGACAAATCGTATTCTTGACAACTTTGTCATTCGCATTGATCATCTATCTAATATATGATGTTCATAGCAAAAGAATAATCATCGAAAACTACAAGAATCAAAACGAAGAACTACAAAACTTAAATGCAGAACAAAGTTATGTATTAGAAAACATCACGATTCTTTCTAAATTGCAACATTTCGCAGAAGGACACAATTTGGAAAACTATACTTTATACACTACCAATGGAGACTCTTGTGAACTTAAAGATGTATGCAAGGGAGAAAAACTGATTTACTATTTCTCAGAACAAGGATGCCAGGTTTGCTATCAACCATTCTTAAAAAAGCTCGTTGAATTGTCTAAAAAGATTGGTAAAGAACATATCGTTGTCATTGGTAAATTTGAAGAACGAAGATCTTTCAAGCTGTTTCTTCAGGATTTGACTCCAAATAACGATCTGACAATTTACCAAACTAAAACAGAACTCAATATATACCCGGAATACAATGAATATGCTTTGGCTTTTCAAGTAACAAAAGATCTAGCAATAACAATATATGTATTACCGATAAATCAAACACCGAATTATCTGCCGACTATTTGAAATTGATAGAGAAAAAATTCAACAATTCAACATCAAGCCAGGTCGAATAAAAACAGAAGACTATTATACTTTTCGTAAAATAGCATTATGTACTTTTTATATTTAATACAATGAAAACAGCAATTCTATCTTTAGTCTTACTTCTCCTCGCCTCCTGCCAGGACAACAAGAAAGAACAGCTTCTCCACTTGGTCAAGGAATGGCAAGGAAAAGAAATCCGTTTCCCGGAGAAACCGGTATTCACCCGGTTTGTAACGGACACAACCGATTACCGCATCCCGGTTGCGGCCGGCTACAAGGTCGTGGTCTATGTCGATTCCATCGGGTGCGTCAGTTGTAAACTGCAATTACGGAAATGGAAAGAGTTCATCGCCCAAGTGGATTCTGCCACGGATGGGAATGTCCCCTTCCTGTTCTTTTTCCAATCGAAAGACAATGATGAACTACGCTATATCCTAAGACGGGATAACTTCACCCTACCCGTCTGTATCGATACCGACAATCATTTTTATAACTTAAACCACTTTCCCGACGAGATGACTTTCCAGAGCTTCCTCGTTGACCGGGACAACCACGTGAAAGTAATCGGTAACCCGATACACAACCTGTCTGTCCGGGATCTCTACCTCAAGGAACTGACAGGAGCCGCCGCCTCTTCCCTACCCGCCACACACCTACAAATCGATACCCTGGAATACGATTTAGGTACAGTGCCTGCCAACGGCACGAAAGAGCAAACCGTCCGCCTGCGCAACACAGGAACGGAAACTTTCCGACTGAAAGGTATCACCACCTCGTGCGACTGCACCACCGCCCGATATGACTGGCAAGAAATACAACCGGGCGAGACGAAGGAAATCACCGTCAGTTATCAGGCCGAACAGCCCGGCGATTTCCTCCGCACCGTCACCATTTACGGAAATATCACCGAAAAAGAAATTACCCTCACCTTCGTGGGAAGGGTAGGTTAATACCTAATAGAGACAAACGGTAAAAACATCATAGAGAAATGAAAAGAATTTATTTAACGATTTTCTTGTGTTGCATCCTATTATCAAGTTGTAATAATTTAAAAACAGGAAATAAAAACGTTCCTATCACACAAATCGAATGGGATAATATAACCGAACGGGTAACTCTTGAAGCCATCAAGCTGCCTACGCTATGCAATATTGAGAATATGGCAGCATCGGACTCTTTTATTTTATTAGAAAACAGGTTGATGGAACCCTGTTTTGTTCTATGGGATCGTGTTAATTCAGAAAAATTCTTTTCATTTGGAGAAGAAGGCAATGGGCCAGAAGATTTTTTACCCACAGCCATGTTAGTTCAAAGTACAGAAAAAAACAATTTTAGAATATGGAATGGTAACTCAATCCGAAAATACCAATATAAAGGGGATTCACTTACATTTGACACCCAGAAACTGGATTGCCCCTATGTAGGTTTTTACCAACGTTTCTTTGCCATCAATGACACTTTGTATTGTGGATACAAGGCTTCCCCTCATGAAACAGAAATACACTTATTAAATATAAATACGGGAAAATCATACGACAGTATCACTGTAAACGAAGGGTATTTTGACAATAAAATCATGCCCTACGACTTAACTTTCCAAGTACAACAAGACAAATTGGTAGTAGGACGAATCCGGTTTAACCAAATAGAAGTTTACCAGATTGACAGAGAAAAGAATAAATTCAATTCTCTCTTTACGATCAATTATAAAGGAGATTCTCCAGAAAATCCCATAACAGATGGAGCTTGCTACATGAAAAGTATCAATACTGATAATAACTTTTTCTATATGCTCAACCAAGATACAGAACATCCTGGTGAAGAAACTTACCTTGATATATTTACTTGGGAAGGGAAACCAGTAAAACGGCTGCAATTGGATGCCCTTTATCTGGATGGGGTCTTACTTAATAATATGTTGTATCTGAAGAAATATACAGATGATGATAATTTATATATGTTGCCTCTAAACCTTCTTCAAATATTATAAAGTTCATCATTAAACAATGAAACAAACAACGGTCTATATACTTCTATTGCTTTTGACAGCCTGCCAATCCAAAGACAGGCTCGACATGGCGTTGGAATACGCAGGCGACAACCGGAAGGAATTGGAAAAAGTGCTGGAACACTATCGGGGCGACGAAATGAAATACCGGGCAGCCCGATTCCTGATTGAGAACATGGTCGGACACACGGGGCACGACTCCACGGATGTACGGAAGTTTCAGCCCTTTTATGACCGGCATGTAGCCATTTCTAAAAAATACAACTGGGAACGGCCCGCTGAATGGCAACAAGAAATCGACAGCATCTGGAAGGAATCCGGACAATCGCTCTTTTTCCCAAAATCCCGCAAAGATGTGCAAACCATGCGGGCAGACCGGTTGATACAGGAGATAGACCGTTCGTTCAAAGCCTGGCAGGAAAATGCCTATACCCGCAACGCGCCTTTCGAGGATTTCTGCCGTTACATCCTGCCCTACCGCTATGCCGAGGGTGTTTGCATCGACAACAGCCGCGACGTGTTCTACCAACGGCACGCCCATTTATTCAGCGATGCCGGCAAGGACTTCAGGCAGGTGATCGACTCGCTGCACGAACGATCGTCGGACCTGATGCACAACAACTGGGCGGCTGCTTCCATGCCCATCTACAATGCCGCCACCTTCGAATATGTGAAACGGGGATCGTGCGACGATAAGGCCTGGTACAACTGTTTACAGCTATCCGCCTTGGGTATGGCCACGGCCATCGATTTCGTTCCCGAATGGGGAAACCGCTCCGGAGGGCATAGCTGGAACTGCGTAATCGTCAACGGCGAAACCCATCCGTTCGAACCTTTCTGGGATGCCGACCGCTGGAAATACAAACGGATTTACAACAACGAAGGATTCGACTTGCTGTGGGGACGTTTCCGCTTGCCCAAAGTATATCGGCACACCTTCGAATACTATCTGGACGGACCATTCGCCGATCCCGAAGTCGACCGGCAAGACATTCCGCCTCTGTTCCGTAATCCTTTCATGAAGGATGTATCCGAGGCTTATTTCCAGACCGCTGATGTGAAACTGTCACTCCGAAAGTCCATTCCGGAGGATATAAAATATGCCTATTTGTGTGTGTTCGGAGCCAAACAATGGGTGCCCGTGCAATGGGGGAAAATACAACGGGATGGAAACGTCGTTTTCAAAGGGATGGGCAAAGACATCGTTTATTTGCCCATGCTGTACCAAAACGGGAACCTGACTCCTGCCGGATCTGCCTTCCTGCTGGACAAGCATGGCAAACAACAGATATTGGAACCTCACAAAGAAACTGCCCCCATAACGGTCTCCACCTATACTGCCTATCTGTTTACAGACGAAGTAATTGAAACCAAAAGGACATTGAACGGGGCATGCCTGCTGGGAAGTCCAGACAAGAACTTTGCCCATGCGGACACATTGGTGTGCCTGAACGACTCGATGGAGTCATGGGGAAACGACATACAGACAACCAGCCATACCCCATACCGGTATATCCGTCTGGAAGTACCCAAAGACTCGCTTAACCTCTGTGAAATCTCTTTCTTTGAACATGACGGGGAAGAACCGATACATCCCCTGAAGTATTCAACAAACCTGCGTCCGCTTACATCCGAAGACAATCCCGACCGGATGACAGACGGACTTTCAGCTACCGGATGGCGCGGGAAAACCAACGGGGACAAAGGATTCGTATGTTGGGAATTGCCCTATCCCTCCTTGATCAAAAAAATACATTACGTGCCTTATTGGAAACCTTATTTCATCCAAGAGAAAGACATCGTACTCCAATACTGGGACGATGCCTGGATAACAGCCGGGACACAACGCTGGGAGAAAGGCACACTGACATTCAACGACGTACCGCAAGGTACAATTTACCGCGTACGCATCGAAGGAACGAAGGACCGAATATTCACGTATAAAAATGGAATGATACAATGGTACTGAAAAAATGGATACAGAAAGGCATTGACTGGTTGAGCAACCTGATTCTGGCTGCTGCCGGACTGGTTGTCCTGTGGCTCTTCCTGCTGGTCTTTGTGTATGCGTCTTTCCGTATACCAACCGACTCGATGGAACCCACGCTGGTTCCGGGAGATTACGTCTTGGTCAACAAGCTCCTGATCGGGCCAAGGCTGTTCAACCTGACAGAGGCACTCAAAGGGAAGCGGGTAAACATCCGACGCTTGCCTGGATTATACGACATACAACGCAATGACGTACTGGTCTTTCATTTTCCCCATCCTCACACGTGGGAAAAGATTGAGATGCACCTCTTCAAATACTATGTCAAACGCTGTATTGCCTTGCCGGGAGACACCCTTTCCATCAGGAACGGTATCTACCAAATCAACAGGACGGAAGAAAACCTGGGAAATCGGGAAGCGCAACATCGCATCGGACAGATGAAACCGGAAGATTTCCCGGAAGGAGTTTTCCAGACATTCCCTTACAACGAAAGCAATTGGAACTTGCAAAATTTCGGACCACTCTACATACCCAAAGCAGGAACGGAAGTCGGCATGGACCGTTTCAAATTCCTGTTATATAAAAAGGTAATCGAATGGGAACAAGGGAAAACGCTTTCCTACCGCGACTCGACCGTCTTTCTGGACGGGCATCCCATCCGGACTTACCGTTTCAGGAAGGACTATTATTTCATGGGGGGGAGACAACGGCATCAATTCACAAGACTCCCGTTACTGGGGATTACTGCCCGAAGAATACATTGTCGGGAAAGTATGGAAAGTATGGAAATCGGTCGATCCTTATACAGATCGATTCCGGTGGGACCGTTTTCTGTTAGATGTAAAATAGAATCATAAAGTACGACATGAATAGATTAATGAATTATCTCATATTATTGTTTGTCAGCCTATTTTGCCTGGCACTGGCAGTTACCTCGTTCGTCTCGGCCGACAACTTGGCCGACGGACTGGTCACGGGCCGGGCATTCTGGACTTATTTGGTCGTTTTACTCGGTTCTGTTTGTCTGCTGGGTTACCTGATCGAACGGAAAAGATTACGCATCACCTGGGTGGATGGTGCCTGGAGCCTGTTCATCGGATGGGCTTGCCTTTCCTGCTTTTCTGACGGGAATGTCCTGTCTGGCAAATGCTCCTTCCTGTTATCATTACTGGTCTTGTGGTTCATCTTGCGCCTCCTGTTCCTCTTCCGCCCCGAAACAAAGGAACTCTTCACTCGTCTATGGCTGACTGTCGCCCTTGGAGAAGCTATCAGCGGCATGGCACAGCTATATGGTTTCACGTATTCCCACCATGCCCTGTTTAACCTGACCGGCACTTTCTTCAATCCGGGTCCCTATTCCGGATTCCTTGCCATCCTGTTGCCCTGGGCTTTACATGTGGCGTTACACAACCGTAAACTAACAGGGCATTATGCCTGGCTTTGCGTGCTGGTCATCTGCGTTGTATTGCCTGCCGGGAGAAGCCGTTCAGCCTGGATTGCTGCTTTGCTCGGTTCTGCCTGGGTACTGATTAGCTACTATAAAGCCGCCATCATCTCTTATACACGTCAATATCCCAAACGAATCGCGGCCATGCTACTGGCAAGTGTATTACTGCTGGCCGGAGGGGCTTATGGCATGTACCATCTCAAGAAAGATTCCGCAGACGGACGCCTGCTGATGTGGAAGGTCTCTACGCAAATCATCTGGGAACAACGGGGTTTGGGCGTAGGAGTGGGACATTTCCCGGAAGCTTTCGCCGAAGCCCAGGCCAGCTACCTGAAACATGCCTCCAGCCAGGAAAAATGGGTGGCCGGATGCCCGGAATATGCCTTTAACGAATACCTGCAAATTGCAGTAGAATTAGGAATCTTCCCCTTAATACTTTTCCTGGGGGTAGGTGGCGGTGCTTTCTTTCTGGCTGTCCGGACAAAACAATCCGGGATTTCCGGAGCGTTGATAGCCTTTGCCATCTTCGCCTTCTCTTCCTATCCCTTACAACTTCCGGACTTCTGGATTCTTTGGGTCTGTCTGTGTGCATTAGCCATTCCGACAGGATATGTGGCAGAAAACAACTGGCTTTCTGTCCAACGATTAGGGATGATCGTCATGGCTGTATGCAGCCTATTCGTGTGCACATCGGCGACAGACCGCTACAAGGCCTACGAACAATGGAACCGGCTCAAGTTGTTACACAACAACAAAGCCTACGAGGCTGCCACCGAAGGATATGTCGCACTTTATGACATACTGAAACAGAATCCCAGATACTTGTTCGAAGCGGCTCAATGCCTCAATCACAGCCAACGACTGGAAGAGGCAAGCCAATATCTCCGGCAAGCCGTACGTTACAGTTCCGATCCCATGATCCGATATGTTCTGGCAAAGAACGAACAAGAAGCCGGCAACTATCCCGAAGCCGAAAGACTACTGCTGCACGCGATTGACATATTGCCCGAACGCATTTATCCGTATTACCTGCTGGCCAACCTCTATGCAGAACCTGATTTCTACCAGCCGGATAAACGGCAAGAGATGGCTGATTCGGTCTGGCACAAAAAGCCCAAAGTAGAAAGTCAAGCCATCTGGGAAATGAGGGAGAAGGTGAAAGAATGGAAGAAAAGTAAAGATTGAATCAAAAGAACGTAGAAAGTAGCCGACAGCTGCATTCATGCAGTTTTCGACGGGGTTTCGTTTAAAGAGCGGATACGGAATATGCAGGAAGGGAAACCGCTGCGAAAGTTAGTGCTAGATCATTCAGTGTTCGGACTGGCATTACAAGGCGAACGGTTATATACTACAAGCTTGGATAATAATAACCTGGTTTTGAGTTATTCTGCCATTTCCTCTACCTTAAAACAAAGTTGATAACCTTTACCACGAATAGGCTCAATGACCACAGGAAATGCTTTCAGATTTTTTTTCAGAGTTTGCATGGTGTGTTGGATTTTATCTATTGTAGCTTTAGTAAGTTCCTGTTCTGGATAGAAAACCAAAAAATCTTGATACATAGCAACGTAATCTGGGGATTTAACAAGTTGGTCAAAAAACTTTTCCTGCATTCCGGCTAATATTACAGATTCGCCTGCACAACAGAAAATACCTCTCCGTGAATCCCAATAACAGTTTTTACCAATAAGTACTCTTTGCGAAAATGAAGCCGCCTCATCCATATTCCTTTTTTTTCTTGTCATCCACCAAATGCCAAAGCCCAGTAAAATGCTGCCAACCAACAATCCCAAACCTATGCTGAATTTATATTTTTGCGTATGCACGAAAGCGATGGGTACATAGGCTTGCAACCGAATCGTATCATGCTTCATTGAATACACTTTGTTTCCTACAGGGTACATGTGTGATAAATCCAAATTGGGCTTGCTCACCGTGGTACGTCCATTCCATGTATAGCTAATAGCGGTTTGAACGGGATATCCGGCTTGTGTTAACTTAGCGTGGTATATACTGTCTAACCCCTGACGACAACTATCCTTTTTTATGGACATAGCCATCGTCGCCCAAGTTAGAACTTCATCTAAAGTACATGTAGCTTTCGAAGCATCGTATGATATATATACTTGGGTCATACTATTTTTCTTTTCTTCCTGCAGTGCCTCCTCAAAACAAATTTTAGCGTTTTTGAGGATTGCCTGCTCATAGTTATGCCCTGAACACATAAAATAGGCCCCCAACAAGCCTACAAAAACAATTCCAAATACTTTACATACAAAACAAATATTACTATTCATGCTACCATCGTTTTTATACAATTTGTTATAATTCTGATATTTAACATCATCAGTAAAATTTCAGTGTTTGATCAGTGTAGATTTCAGAGTATTTTCAGCAAAATATCGGCGTTTTTATTTTGTACTCTTCCAAATCTACTTTACTTTTGCCTGTGTCGGAGAAAACGGACAAAACACATACAAAAGTACACATTAATTTCGGAATGGCATACAGAATCTTCTGCCATGTGCAACCACACTTGATAAAGGGTGGATTTGTAGAAAGAAAGGTTCACCGATATTCTTTATAAATTAAAATCTAATCATCATGAAAAAAGCATTAGACGCAGCAGCAGTTATCGCAACAATTACTATCGCTGGTTGGAACTACCAGCAGAATAAAGAAATAGAATTATCTGATCTGGCCATGGAAAATGTGGAAGCGTTGGCTAATTGAGAAGGAGATGGTGGAAACTACTATTGGTCTCGTGAAATAGATTGCATAGGATCAGAAACTGGTAGTTACAGAGTTTGTGAATCAAATGGTCCGGGAAATTCATGCTCAAATCCTGGAGGTAAAACCTGTGACTGTGGCAGGAATTGCTAAAAACAATCAACTAAGGACTCGGCTTTGAAATATTAAACATATTTTTATTTCAAGGCCAAGTCCAAGCTTACAATAAAAAATTTGTTATGAACAAAAAAATTATCTTACTATTTATAGCCATCGCTATTTTATTTGTGTTAGGAGGTATTTTTTGTCTAAAAAAGAATACGCAAACATCCCCTATACAATCAAATAAAGCTATTTTATGGGATTGTGACTCAAACGACAAAATCCTATTATCGGAAATGGCCGATACATTTTCTCTTCTCCCACTTGAGACCATCGACCGTTCGTTAATGGGGGAAATCAGTAAACTTGTATTTTCCGGCGACAGCTTCTATGTCCTTGACCGCAATTATATGTCCGCTATATTCTCATTCAATACACAAACTGGAAAGTTCATTGAAAAAATAGGGGCAATAGGGAATGGCCCCGGAGAATACAATCGAATCTATGACTTCTCAATAGATGAAAAAAATCAAGTCATTTACGTGTTGGGGAATAAAGAAAAAATCATGACTTATACCCTATCCGGCGAATTTAAGACAGAAAAGAAACTGCCTTTTTATGCCACCGCTTTAGAAGCTTTCGATGATAAATTTTGCTTTGTATGCGAGGATGAAGAAAGAAACAACCTCATCGTAACCGACAAAGACTTACATATAATCTCTTCTTATTTTCCCAATAAGCAATATGGTAATAACCTAAGAATACTGATACATCCTTTTCAAAAAACAGACAGTGGTGTTTTTTATCGCCGATTTTTAGATAATAATATCTACAAAATAGACCAGCAAGGCAACTTGTCATTGGCATACCAAATTCATTTGGGCACAAACACATTGGGTATAAACGATATCAAATCCCTTACAGAAAAAGAGGTTAAAGAAAAGCTGAAAACCCACCGTTGCCATATTAAATATTTCACAGAAAATAATCAATATGCCATTATTGTTTTCCATGATAAAAATAAACCTTATATATCTGTCTATAACAAACAAAGCGGTAAAACAAAAACATCGCCCCTAGAATCTCAAATCGATAATCTGCTAGGTAAAAAATATATATTGCCGGAATATGTTTCAGCTAAAAATGACTTTGTCGTCATTATACAGCCAGAAGAAATAAACGAATTAACATCCGAAACAGACTCACCCCGTCTTTCAGAAGATGTTAATCCCATTTTATATATTCTCCAGATGAAAAAACAAATATAATCATTTACACTGCTTTCCGGAGAAATTTTTCCAAAGCAGTTGTTTTTATAAATTAAAATCTAATCATCATGAAAAAAGCATTAGACGCAGCAGCTGTTATCGCAACAATTACTATCGCTGGTTGGAATTACCAGCAGAATAAAGGACATTTTAATACACTTAAATCATGAAAAATAGTATTCTTTTCATCATTCTGTCGTTTTCCCTTCTCTCCT